>Ga0256405_10000202_pt1 | contig 197576 bp, 145 predicted proteins | sample RumenRJG_02DNA_FD_189096 | JGI IMG/M metagenome (GOLD analysis project Ga0256405, IMG submission 189096) | Bovine rumen microbial communities from Lethbridge, Alberta, Canada - RJG_02 | ecosystem: Host-associated > Mammals > Digestive system > Stomach > Rumen | place: Canada: Alberta...
GCTTGCAGCCGCCGTCTCGGCCATCGGTTTCTCCATGATATTCAACACGCCGCGCCATCTGATGGGCTTTGTGGCACTGGGCGGTGTCGTCAGCGTCTGCACGCGCAACTTCGTCAACCTCGGACCATCCAGCGGCAACATCGGGCTTGACCAGGGGCTTGTCGTCGGTTCGTTCGTCGGTTCTGCCGTTGTGAGCATACTCTGCTGCGCACTGGTGCGCCGGCTGCACACGCCCCACCAGCTGCTGAGCATTCCGAGTGTCATCCCGATGATACCCGGTGTGCTGATGTATCGCGCCCTGTTCGCGTTCATCAATATGCACGGTGTCGTAGGCGAGGTGACCGTGGCGATGAACTATGCGATACAGGCCTCGCTCATCATTCTCTTCATAGCCCTTGGCGTGGCCATACCCAACGTATTTTTCCGCCGGATGATACCGGCATGAAGGCCCAGAACTCGGCGACAAGACTGCTATTCCTTCTTCAAGTAATCAAACAAATTGATTGTACCTGTCTCGTTTTCAATATCAAGTAGCGGTACTTTCTCCACCATCCTTGTAACACCAGTATGCTTGTCAACATAAAAATGAACCGTTGCCCCCGTATAACTGCGGAACACCACTTCGTACGTAGAATCCGATTCTGCCCCCATTGGAAAAGCCGAGCGCGTTTGACCCCCGAGGTCAAACGCGCTCGGCTTTTCCAGTATGAGCGATATAATCTGAGCGAATACGGTCTTTCCTTGATTCATGATTTTTGCCTCTTGCAATATGATTTGCAAAAGTACAAAATCAAATCTCGAAAAAATAATATTCGCGTAACTCATTGAAAATAATTATTTTAAATCATGTCTGAGAAATTTTCTTTGGACAGTAGTGTATTCAAATATGAAAAAAAAATGTTTTATTTCAATAGCAGTTTTTATTATGCTGTCCTGCATGGCCTCTTCGCCTCAACAGAGTCTGCAGTCTCGATTATTTGGATTTTGGACGTCAATTGATGATGAGGTTACTGTGTTCTAAATTGATAAGGATAGTTTGTTTTATGTAGATGAATATCCTATTGTGGCAATACCTTATCAGTTTGCAGGAGATAGTATGTCCCTAGATTATTGGGGAGAAACTATCGTACAACATATTTCATTTCGCAAGGATACGCTCGTTATGAAAAATCAGTGGGGCGACGTTAGTTGTTTTGTACCCGTTAAAACAAAATGAGCTATGGTTGATTTTATACAAGAGGCTCATATATGCAATTATTATGCCTTAGCAGAATTTGGAATACATGATATTGTTTCCCCTATCAAGATGTGTTTCAAGTAGTGCTGACTTGTAGAATAACACTATGATGACATACTCAACTTCTGCAACTACCGCTAAGGGGAATCATAGACGAGTGATTCTTCCTCTACAGGCTTGCTATGATATACGCTTACCCCACAAAATATTGACTGAGCGACGACATATCGGCAGTGTTCGGCTGCGGCCAAGCGGCAACAGGGACACATAGCGGCAGCAGGGGTACATAAACGAAGAACCCCGCTCCGACCAAAGTCTTCACGGGGTTCATAATGAAAGGAGGAGTGGTACCTCCAGGAATCGAACCGGGGACACACGGATTTTCAGTCCGATGCTCTACCAACTGAGCTAAGGCACCATCATTTCAATTCGCAATCGGCCTTTCTTCCTAATTGCGGGTGCAAAGGTACGAAGAAAAAATGAGAAAAGAGAAATGAGAAGCAATTATTTTCTTGTGCTTGACATTATTTAACTAAAAAGAGTCATTTCTCATTTATCCTTTCTCGTTTTCCTTTCTACTCTCTCATTTCTCCTCTCTCAATGGGTTCCACCCCTGGGCCTTGAGTTCAAACTCCTGACCGTCGCGTGTTACGAGCACGTGGCCGTATTTCTGTTCGGTGATATGACCAATAAGGTGCACGTCGTCGAGAGCCTTCACCTTGTCGAGGTCGCCGATGGGCACAGTGAACACCAGCTCGTAGTCTTCGCCGCCATTGAGCGCACATGTAGTGACATTCATGTTGAGGTCTTCAGCCATGACGGCCGTTTGGTAGTCGATGGGCAGTTCCTTCTCATAGATACGGCAGCCCACGCCGCTCTGCTTGCAGATGTGCATGAGCTCGGATGAAAGACCGTCGCTGACATCCATCATGGCTGTGGGGCGTATGCCTGCTTCGTGCAGCTTCTGCACAATGTCGCCGCGGGCTTCCGTCTGCAGCTGTCGTTGCAGCAGATACTCCTTGCCAGAGAAGTCGGGCTGGAAGTCCTTGAGCGCCGACAGTTGCGCGGTGAGTGCCGACAGAGTCCTGCTGTCGCCGTCGGTCTTGGCCTTCGCTATTTTCTTCTGCAGGTCGTTAATCTGTCCGTAGTACACGTTCTTCTCGCGCTCCAGCAGTTGCAGGCCCATGTAGGCGGCCCCCAGGTCGCCGCTGACGCAGACCAGGTCGGTGTTGCGGGCACCGTTGCGGTAGATGATATCTTCCCGGCGTGCTTCGCCGATGCAGGTGATGGAGATGGCCAGTCCGGTGTAGCTGCTGGTGGTGTCGCCGCCCACAATGTCTACGCCCCACTTCTCGCAGGCCAGTCGCAGTCCGGCGTAGAACTGCTCCATGTCCTCCACGGTGAAGCGTTTCGAGAGTGCCAGCGAGACGGTGATCTGCCGTGGCGTGCCGTTCATGGCGAAGACATCGCTGATGTTCACCATGGCCGATTTGTAGCCCAGGTGCTTCAGGTCGATGTAGGTCAGGTCGAAGTGCACGCCCTCCATGAGCAGGTCGGTGGTGACGAGGACCTCGCGGTCGGGATAGTGGAGTACGGCGCAGTCGTCGCCGACGCCGTAGAGCGTGGATGCGTTTTTGTTTTCAAGGTTGTTGGTGAGGCGGTCGATGAGGCCGAATTCGCCGAGTTGTGATATTTCCATTGTGCCTTTTGGGGTGGGACTGGTTAGGACTAATAGTAGGACTTTTCGTGGACTGATCGGGCATTAGCTGCGACGTATCATTTCGCGCATCAGTTCGGTCATGATGGGCTGTGCCTTGTTGGCAGCCTCTTGCACCTCCTCATGGCTCACCTCTACGGGCATGTCGAAGCCACCCAGGTCGGTGACGATGGAGATGCCGAAGACGCGGATGCCGCAGTGGTTGGCCACGATGACCTCAGGCACGGTGGACATGCCCACGGTGTCGCCGCCCATCTTGCGATACATGCGATACTCGGCGGGCGTCTCGAATGTAGGTCCCTGCACGCCCATGTAGACGCCATATTGCAGACGAATGTGCTTCTCGCGGGCAATGCGCCCGGCCAGTTCGATGAGCTTGTGGTCGTAAGGCTCGTGCATGTCGGGGAAGCGCGGGCCGGTGGGGAAGTTCTTGCCGCGTAGCGGGTGCTCGGGGAAGAAGTTGATATGGTCGGTGATGACCATCAGGTCGCCAATCTTAAAAGCGGGGTTCATGCCGCCGGCCGCGTTAGACACGAAGAGCGTCTTGATGCCCAGCTCGTACATGACGCGGATGGGGAATGTCACCTCCTTCATCGAGTAGCCCTCGTAGTAATGGAAGCGTCCCTGCATGGCGATGATGTCCTTGCCTCCGAGTTTTCCGAAGATGAGCTTTCCGCTGTGTCCTTCTACGGTCGACACCGGGAAGTTGGGTATGTCGGCATAGGCAAACTCGGTGGCGTCAGTTATTTCTGAAGCTAATTGTCCGAGACCCGTTCCCAGCACGATGGCTGTCTCGGGTCTTGTGGTCATCCTTTCTTTTAGCCAGGATGCTGTTTCTTGAATTTTTTCGTACATATCCTATGATATTTTCGTTAAACTTTTCTTCTTGGTCAGACTGCATGAAAGTGATTCTGACGGGTATGGCGTATATATTATTGCGCACGTTGTCGCTGAGTCCGCTGATTGCCACCAGGCGGGCGGCATCCTTCTCGGTGGTGATGATGCACTTAGGCGACGGCAGCGCCTCAAACGCGCTGTTGATGTGCTCCACGTCTTTCCGGCGGAAGTTGTGATGGTCGGGGAAGGAGAGCGGCGTGAGCTGGGCCGTGTGCGGCGTGATATCCTCGATGAGGTGCTCAGGCGAGGCTATGCCCGTGAGCAGCAGCACGTTTTTATCCTTGAATACGTCTGTCGGCTGCGCATCATCGCCCGTTTTGCCGTCGGTCTTTGAGTGGCCCGTCTTGTCAAAGACGGGGTAGGGCACACCGTAGTCGAGCGTGGTGAAAAACAGGTGTTGGTAGGGGTAGAGGTTCATGGCTTTGGTGATGACCCGGAACTCCATGGGTTTCAGCTCCTTGGGGCACTTGGTGACAATGACGATGTCGGCCCTGTTCTTGCCTGTCTGCGGCTCGCGCAGGCGTCCGGCCGGCAGCAGCTTGTCGTAGATGATGAGTCGATGGTAGTCGACGAGCAGGATGTTGATGCCCGGTTTGACGTAGCGATGCTGGAAGGCGTCGTCGAGCAAGATGACGTCCAGCTGCTGGTCGTCGGCGGTGAGTTGCTCGATACCCCTGACGCGCTTCTTGTCGACAGCCACGGTGATGTCGGGGAATTTGCAGAACATCTGGTAGGGCTCGTCGCCTATGTCGGAGGCCTTCACGCCTTGCCCGGCCTTGAAGAATCCCTTGGTCTTGCGTTTATAGCCCCGGCTGAGCACAGCCACGCGGAATTTGTCTTTCAGCAGCCTGGCCAGATACTCCACGTGAGGTGTCTTGCCCGTTCCGCCCACGGTGATGTTGCCCACCGATATGACAGGCACGGAGAAAGCCCTGCTCTTGAGTATTCCCACCTCGAAGCAGAAGTTTCTCAGCCCCACGCCCAGGCCGTAGAACCAGCTCAGGGGCGTCAGAGATTCGTTGATTTTTATGAAGTCGCCTTCCATATCAGTGTAGATTTGCTGTTGGTTTGAGTTGTCGGGAGATGCGGTCGTGCTGCACGCATGCGCCGTCTGGCTATTGGCACAAAGCACCAAACGGCAGTCGTGCCTGCAGGCGGTTGCGGCTCTTGTCGCGGCGTAGCTCCATGACGGGCTCGTAGAGCTCGCCCAGGGTGAGCTTCAGCTCAGCGTCGAGGTAGCTGCCTTTCTTGTCGCTGGCCAGCAGACTCTCAAACCACTCCGTCTTGCCGGGGTAGCTGCTGGTGTAGTAATCTTTGACCTTGGCCAGCTCTGCGGCCTTCTTCACGGCATCGTCGAGAGAGCCTATCTGGTCGATGAGCTTGATGGGCAGGGCGTCGGTGCCCACCCATACGCGGCCCTGTGCCACCTCGTGCACCTGCTCTTTGGTCAGGCCGCGCCCCTCGGCAACGATGCTGAGGAAGGTGTCGTAGCCGCGGTCTACGTAGGTCTGCATGTAGTGCATAGCCTCGCTGTTGTCTTTGGCAAACATCAGGTCGGTCTCATAGCCGCCATATTTATTAGTGGTGACACCGTCCCACGTCACGCCCAGCTTATCGCTCACCAGACCGCTGAAGTTGGGAATGAGTCCGAAGATGCCGATAGAGCCGGTGATGGTGGTGGGCTCGGCCACGATATAGTTGGCCGGTGCACTGATCATGTAGCCGCCCGAGGCAGCCAGTCCGCCCATCGACACGACGACGGGTTTCTTCTCCTTCAGCTGTTTCAGGGCGCGCCATATCTGCTCAGACGCCACGGCACTGCCGCCGGGCGAGTTGACGCGCATCACCACCGCCTTGACGTCGTCGTCGGCAGCCAGTTTGTTGAGGTCTTCCACCACCTCAGAGCCCACGATGGCATGCTCGTTCATGAATCCGCTTGCCACCTGGTCGATAATCTCGCCATAGGCGTAGTATACGGCAATCTTGTCGCCCTTGTCCTTCTGCTTCTTAGGCAGTGCAATGAGGTCGCTGAGCATCAGCTGCTTGATGTCCTTGTCTTCGTCGATGCCCAGTTTCTTCTTCACCACGGCTTTTATCTCGTCGGGATACATGTAGCCGTCGATGAGGCCGGCCTTCACGTAGTCGCCGACGCTGGCAAAGATCATGATGCTGTCGTCGGCCAGTTTGTTGAGTGCCTCAGGCGTGGTGTGGCGGCTCTGTGCCATTTCCTTCAGCATGTGTTTCCAGATGCCCTGCAGGTAGGCCGTGCGCTGTTCGCGGTCGTTGTCGCTCATTTGCTTCAGCGTCTGCTGCTCCACGGCGCTCTTGTATTTTCCCACGCGCGTGGCCTGATACTTCACGCCGAGTTTCTCGTAGAGCCCCGTCAGATAGAAGTTTTTGCCGCCCATGCCGCGGAAGTCAATCATGCCCGTCTTGTTGAGCAGCACCGAGTCGGCCACCGAGCAGACGTAGTAGCTTGTCTGCATGAAATGGTCGGCATAGGCAATAATCCACTTGCCGCTCTGCTTGAAGTCCTGCAGCGCGTCGCGTATCTGCTGTGCGGTGGCCGGCGCGTCAAACTGCGTGTTGCCGCCTTCCAGGTAGATGCCCTTGATGTTGTCTTCCTCCTTAGCCTTCCTGATGGCGCTCACGATGTCGTCGAGCCCCATGACCTCCATATCGGCCTGCCCCAGTATGGTGGCAAGCGGGCCGCCGCTTTCAGTGCGCTCGCTGATGGTGCCGTTGAGTTTGAGCACGAAGACAGAGTTCTTCTCAACATTTGTTGAGGCACTGCCGCTGGCGATGATGCCTGCAATGGATATCATGAACAATATGCCGGCAATGACCGACAAGATGATGATGCCACAGATGGTGGCAAGGGTGTACTTGAAGAAATCTTTCATTTTTTCTGAGTAACGCTTTTTGGGTTATTTGGCGCAAAGATACGAAAAAAAATTGGTTCAAACTATAAAAAATGATATTTTTGCCATTTTTCGTTTGAATTTCGCTATCTTTGTAGTCAGAAACTAATCATTACACAATTATCTTATGATGAAACGACTACTGATTATCGGCATGTCGCTGTTCGTGGCATGCACCTTGGCCATCGGCAAGAAAAGAGTGCCCTCGCAGCAGCTGTGGCCCAACGGCGAGCCCATGGCCGCCTGGTTTGCAGAGCAGGGCAAGGTAGACGTGGCGACGCTGGGCCGGCGCTACGACGTGACGAAGCATGGCGTGCGCCAGGGCACCACCGACGTGCAGACACGCGAGCTGCAGGCCGTCATCGACCGCGCGGCCGCAGAGGGCGGGGGTGTCGTCGTCATACCCCGCGGCACGTTCTACAGCGGCTCGCTCCACTTCCGGCAGGGCACCCACCTGCACATAGAGGAGGGCGGCGTGCTGAAGGGCAGCGAGCGCATACGCGACTTCGAGATAGACACGACGCGCATTGAAGGCCAGACGTGCCAGTACTTCGTGGCGCTGGTCAATGCCGACGGCCTCGACGGCTTCACCATCAGCGGCCAGGGCACTATCGACGGCAACGGCGAGGCCTACTGGGAAGAGTTCTGGATACGCCGCAAGTGGAACCCGCAGTGTACCAACAAAGATGCTCAGCGGCCGCGCCTGACCTACATCAGCAACTCGACGAACGTCACCATACAAGACGTCAGGCTGATCAACTCGCCCTTCTGGACCAACCACATCTACCGCTGCAACCACGTGCGCTATCTCGACCTCTACATCTACTCCGCCACACAGGGCATCAAAGGCCCCTCTACTGATGCCATCGACATTGATGCCTGCCACGACGTGGTGGTGCGTGGCTGCTATATGAACGTCAACGACGACGCTGTGGTGCTGAAGGGGGGGAAGGGTACCTTTGCCGACCAGGCACCGGAGAACGGGCCCTGCTACAACATCCTGGTGGAAGACTGCCACTATGGCACGGTGCATGGCTGTTTGACGCTGGGCTCTGAGAGCTTGCATGACTGGAATGTGGTCATGCGCCGCTGCCGGGCCGACGACACCAACAATGTGCTCTGGCTGAAGATGCGCCCCGACACGCCGCAGCACTACGAGTACGTCAGCGTGGAAGACTTTACCGGCCGCTGCCGCAATTTCCTGCTGGTGCGGCCCTGGACGCAGTTCTATGAGAAGCAGGAGCGCCCCGACATGCCCCTGTCGCGCTGCAACGACATCACCTTCAGCAATATACGCATGGAGTGCGGCGTGTTCTTTAATGTCACCGGCTCTGACAAATATACCCTCAGCAATTTCTCCTTCGACGGCATCGACGTGAGCGACGGGGCCGGCAGACGGCCCTTCAGCGACCATCCTATCGACGGGCTGCGCCTCAAGAATGTCACCGTCAACGGTGAAAAGCTGTCAGACTGACTTGGATTTTGGCCAAAATTTCAACGATTTTGGCCAAAATTCTTTTAATATCGGCCAAAATCTGCCGACCGACAGAAGGCAGCATAGCGCCGAGGGGGCCTGTCGCGGGTATGAGAGGTAGCTCCTCGGCCTGAGGTCTGTGACAACCGCTGGTGGTAAGGATGCTGAATAGATACCAGTGGTAAGTGATGAAATAAAAAAACATTAAAAAGTAACATTTCTGCTCAGATATTTGATATTTCCTTCCTCTTTGACAATAATTCTCGTATCTTTGCAATTAAATATCGCAAACTAAAAACGACCAGCTAAATATTAACTAATCTAACTAAACTAATGTATGAGAAATTTCTATGAACAAAGAGTGTCGCGTGCAGGACAGAAGTCTCTGTGCCGACTGGTGTGCTTGCTGCTGCTCTGCCTGGCGGCCTCAGGGGCCCATGCGCAGAGAGTGACAGGCCATGTGGTCGACGCCACCGGTGAGGCCGTCATCGGAGCAAGCGTCGTAGTGAAAGGCACGTCGAATGGCGGTGTGACTGATTTCGACGGCAACTTCGCGCTGAATGACGTGCCGCAGAATGCAAGTATCGTGGTGTCGTACATTGGCTATCTCTCGCAGACCATCGCTGTGGGCGGGCGCTCTGTCATCAATGTGACGCTGCAGGAAGACCGGCAGATGCTCGACGAGGTGGTCGTGGTGGGCTACGGCACACAGAAGAAGAGCGATGTCACGGGCTCGATGGTCAACATCGGCGAGGACCAGCTCAACAACCGCCCGGTGAACAATGCCTTCGAGGCCCTGCAGGGCAAGGCTGCCGGTGTAGACATCACCACCAACGAGCGCCCCGGCCAGATAGGCTCTATCCGCATCCGTGGCGAGCGCTCGCTGAATGGAGGCAACACACCGCTCTACGTGGTCGACGGCGTGCCCCTCATGTCGGCCTCGGGCATCGAGACGCTCAACCCCCGCGATATTGAGAGCATCGACATCCTGAAAGATGCCTCGGCCACGGCCATCTATGGCTCGCGCGGCGCCAACGGCGTCATACTCGTCACCACGAAGCAGGGTAAAGCCGGCCGCACCACCATCGACTATACCGGCACGCTGACCGTGTCGAACATTGTAGACCGTTCGCCGTCGATGAGCGCGGCCGACTTCATACAGTTTGCACGCTGGGCTGCCCACAATGCCGACGCCACGGCTTATGCCGACCCGCTCAACCCCACACAGGCCGAAGACGTAGCCCTCTTCAACAACATTGCCTCGCTCGATCCTGCCACCTATAATAATATTATGGGCGGATGGGCCGGCGGCACATGGGACGCGTCGCGCGTGAAGAGCACCGACTGGACTGACTTCGTCACCCAGACAGCGCTGTCGCATGAGCATACGCTGGCCGTCAGTGGCGGCACGGAGACGATGAACGCCTATGCCTCGTTTGGCTACCTGAGCAACAAAGGCACGCAGAAAGGCCAGTGGTACGACCGCTACACAGGCAAGGTGAGCGTCAACATCAAACCCACGAAGTGGTTTGCCGTGCAGGCCAGCATCAACGGCACCTGGGCCGAGATGGACTACGGCATGTCGACCCTCGGCGGGCGCTCAGGCACCGTGCCCGACGCCATCTATGGCACCGCCAAGCAGATATTCAGCTATGCCGTGCCTTATGACGCCGACGGCCGCACCGTCATCAACCCCGGCGGCGAAAGCACCATCTACACCATCATGAATGAATGGAACCACTCGCAGCAGAAGTCGCAGACTTTCCGTGCGCTGGGCAACTTCTCGGCAACGGTAGACTTCGGCGAGATTTTCAGCCCCGTCGAGGGACTGAGGTATAAGATTGCCTTCGGCCCCGACTTCCGCCACTGGCGCGAGGGTGTCTACATCGACGGCTTCTCTTCGCACAGAATCAACTCTAACGGCACCGAGGGCAAAAACTACTCGCGCTTGCAGAACCGCCGCGACTTCTCGTGGACACTCGACAACATGCTGACCTTCGACCGCACCTTCGCCGAAAAACACAAGGTGGGCGTCACCCTGCTGCAGACCGCATCGAAGTGGAACACCGAGACGTCGAGGATGAACGCCAGTCTCATTGAGAACGACTCTTACCTGTGGAACGCCTTCAACACCGTGAACCCCGCCAATGCCGACCAGGCAGTGGGCATCAGCTCCGGGCTTGTAGAGCGCCAGCTGGAGTCTTACATGATACGCCTGAACTATGGCTTCAGCGAGCGCTACATGCTGACCGTCAGCGGCCGATGGGACGGAGCCTCGCAGCTGGCCGACGGCAACAAGTGGGACTTCTTCCCGTCGGCTGCGCTGGCATGGCGCATAGGCGAAGAAGACTTCATCAGCCGCATCGGGTGGATCAGTAATCTGAAGCTGCGCTTCGGCGTGGGCGTCACTGGCAATGCGGCCGTGTCTCCTTACGACACCAAGGGCGACATCACCAGCGTCTACCTGCCCTTCAACGGCATGACTGACGTGCTGGGATACACCACCAATGAGCCTTACTATTCGGGCACGCAGCTCACCATGGCCAACCCCAATCTGGGGTGGGAGAAGACCACGCAGTGGAACATTGGCCTTGACTACGGTTTCCTCGGCGGGCGCATCAACGGCAGCATCGACTACTACTGGTCGCGCACCAACGACGTGATAATGTATACCAACATCCCTACGCTGACAGGATTCCCCGGCACCTACTCCAATGTGGGCAAGACCAAGAACCACGGCATTGAGTTCACGCTGAACGCCATACCCGTGCAGACGGCCGGCTTCGAGTGGGAGACCAACTTCAACATTGCCTACCAGAAGGATGAGATAGTGGAACTGGCATACGGCAAAAACGACATGCCCGACAACTCGCTCTTCATCGGCGAGTCGCTGAGCGTCTACTATGGCTATGCCAACGACGGCATCTGGCAGGAAAGTGATGCCGCCGAGATGGCGCTGTGGAATGCCAATGGCTATAGCTTCACCGCCGGTAACGTGCGGCCGCACGACGTCAACGGCGACCACAAGATGGACATTGAAGACCGTGTGGTGCTGGGCAACCGCAACCCGAAGACCACGCTGGGATGGACCAACAACTTCTCGTATAAGGGCATAGAGCTGGGCTTCTCTGTCATCGGCCGCATGGGCTTCACCTTCTCCACCGGAGGCGAGGCCATGACCGCCCATGCCAACCAGCGCGAACTGAGCTACTGGACACCGCAGAACACCGGCGCCGACTGGCAGAAGCCCATTCTGGCGCAGGCCACGTCGGGCTCGGGCGACGACTTCTCGTCGCTGCTCGGCTTCCGCGACGCTTCGTTCGTCAAGGTGCGCAACATCTCGCTGGGCTACAACTTCCCCAAGTCGCTGCTGCGCCCTGCCACCTTGTCGCATGCCAAGGTGTATGCCCAGGTCATTAATCCATTCAGCATCTACCAGTCGATACCAGGCTACGATCTCGACACCAGCCGCACCTATTTCAACCGCAGCTTCGTCTTCGGGCTGGAAATCGGCTTCTGACACCTGCTCCCCGGGTCTCCCCTCAGGGGGAGGAAACCTATAAAAGGCCCTATACAATAAATATAAATAAAGGAAAGAGAGATGAAAAAGAATCTTTTATCATACATTGCCTACTTGGCAGCAGTTCTCCCTATCGGGGGAGTGGGAGGGGGACTCCTGACTTCCTGCTCGAATGACTTCCTCGACGAGAATCTCACCACAAAATACTCTACCCAGTACTTCGATACCCAGGAGGGACTGGAAGCCCTGACCGTGTCGCTCTACGGCAATATCCGATGGTGGTTCGGCTATGAGTGGGCCTATGCCACCACGCTCTACGGAACCGACGAGTTTACCAATGCCAACGACCTGACCAGCGAGCCATGGAACACCTATGACAACCGCTTCAGTCCGCTGAATGCCACCCCGGCGCTGGGAGCTGCCAACAAAAACTGCCCTGCCGTCGACGCCGTGTGGAATCAGCTCTACTACGGCATAGCGTCGTGTAACACCATCATCGCCAAGGCCGACATCATCGGCGACGAGGCCGTGCGCAACCGCTGTCTGGCGCACGCCTACTTCCTGCGTGGCTACAACTACTATCGCCTGACGGCACAATACGGGCGCCCTGTGCTGCAGCTGATGCCCGCTGAAGGCGTGGTGCGCAACTTCACGCAGGCCACCGAGGAGCAGGCGTGGGCACAGGTCATCAGCGACCTACGCCAGGCCTACAACCTCTTCGCAGGCGAGGAGTTTACCTATGGCGGGGGCATCACCTGGACAAAGGCCACGGCGGCCCACTTCCTGGCCAAAGCCTTGCTGTTCAGGGCCTCTGAGCGCTGCAATGGCTTCAACGCCGCCACCAAGGAGGCCGACCTGCGAGAGGCCGTCGATGTATGCTCTTATGCCATCGGTGCCCGCACGCTGGCTCCCAACTACAGTGACCTCTATGCCAACTGGACTGGCATTGACTGCGAGGCTGAGCAGCTGAGCGAGATTCTGATGGCTGCCGGCTTCAACAACAGCAGTGTGACGCAAGGCCGTTTTGGCAACCGTACATACAACTACTTCGGTCCGCAGTTCGGTGCCGGCTTCGGCGGCGGCTGGACGAGACGCGGCGTGTGGATAGGCGAGATGGACTTCCAGCGCTGCCGCCCCACGGAGTATACCTATGGCGTCTACGACCACGTCAACGATGCCCGTCTGTGGAAAACTTTCAAAACGGTCTATGGCGTCAACGCCGTGGTCGACGACTCTAAGGGCGTGGCCTTGGGCGATCCCGGTGCCATCATGATACTCAACTCGAAGAACGATCACACATACGATGCCTACACCTTCGGCGCCTACACGCAGGGACCCACCTTCACCGACGATGCGGGCCGTCTGCCCGAGTGGAAGAAGGAGGCCCGCCAGACGCCTACCTCCGGTGAGCTCACCTCGAAAACCGGCCAATGGGTGCCCAGCGCCTCGGTGCTCTATCAGAATGGACGATATGTGGCTCCCGACTTCAAGAGCACCAACGTATGCAATTTCTTCGCCGGCATCAACAAATGCACCGACGGCACGCGCCAGTCGGAGAAAGGCGATGCCTACCGCGACGTGCCGATGGCCCGTCTGGCTGAGACCTATCTGGTGCGGGCGGAGTGCTACGTGCGCCTGGGGGAATACGACAAGGCCAAGGCCGACATCGACGTCATCCGCACGCGTGCTCAGTGGAAGCAGGGCGAGAACCGCTCTTACTACGTAGACGGCTCGAAAGCATTCGAACTGAGCAATGCGCTCTATAAATCGGATGCCAGCAACGCCACGATGTACGAAAACTCTAACCTGTGGATGAACACCTACTATCTGTCGAATCCTGACCAGCCAGTCACCACCGATGCCAGCAACCTGACCAACTGGACATGGGAGAGCCTGCCTGCCGAGGATGAGGCCATACTCACCGAGCTGGGCGTGAGCGGACAGCTGGAGCGTGCCGTCAACTTCATTCTCAATGAGCGCTCGCGCGAACTTATCGGCGAGTGGCAGCGCTGGGAGACGCTCTCGCGCACCATGACGCTCGTGGCCCGTGCCAAAGCCTTCAACCCCGAGGCAGCCGCCGGCGTGCAGGACCGCCATGTCTACCGCCCCATACCGCAGACCTTCATCGACGGTCTGAAAAATGAGGATGGCAGCGACCTGACCGATGCTCAGAAGGCTGCATGGCAGAATCCAGGCTACTAAGCGGCGAAGCGGTGCCGTGCGAATGACGTGCGGGCTGCCTCACCGGATATCGCGGAGATAAAACCGACATGTGAACCGTGCCAAAATGTCAGTCCGGACGTTTTGGCACGGTTTTGGCATAAAGCCATGCAGAACAATAAAACAACAACAAGTAATAATTAAGCATTATGAACATCAAACCATTAGCTGACCGCGTGCTGGTAGTGCCTGCACCGGCTGAAGAGAAAATCGGTGGCATCATTATCCCTGACACTGCAAAAGAAAAACCCCTGCGTGGCATTGTGAAGGCCGTAGGCAAGGGCACCAAAGATGAAGAAATGATTCTGAAAGAGGGCGACGAAGTGCTCTATGGCAAGTATGCCGGCACTGAGTTGGAGCTCGAGGGAGAAAAGTTCCTCATCATGCGCCAGAGCGACGTGCTCGCAGTGCTCGCTTAAAATAATGTCGTAATAACGTAATATCGAAAAAAAAACATCAACAATGGCAAAAGAAATTAAATTCAATATTGAAGCCCGCGAAATAATGAAGCAGGGCGTCGACCAGTTGGCTAACGCAGTGAAGGTGACCCTCGGACCGAAGGGTCGCAACGTAGTTATCGAGAAGAAGTTCGGTGCTCCTCAGATTACCAAAGACGGTGTGACCGTGGCTAAGGAGATTGAGCTCGAAGACCACTTCGAGAATACTGGCGCACAGCTCGTCAAGAGTGTTGCATCGAAGACGGGCGACGACGCCGGCGACGGCACCACCACCGCCACGCTGCTGGCACAGGCCATCGTCAGCGAGGGTCTGAAGAACGTCACCGCAGGTGCCAACCCCATGGACCTGAAGCGTGGTATCGACAAGGCTGTGAAGGCTGTGGTCGACTACATCAAGGAGAACGCCGAGCAGGTGGGCGACAACTACGACAAGATTGAGCAGGTAGCTACCGTCTCGGCCAACAACGACAAGGAGATTGGCGAACTGCTGGCTGAGGCCATGCGCAAGGTGTCGAAGGATGGCGTCATCACCATTGAGGAGTCGAAGAGCCGCGACACCCACATCGGCGTCGTCGAGGGCATGCAGTTCGACCGTGGCTATCTGTCGGGCTACTTCGTCACCGACACGGAGAAGATGGAGTGTGTGATGGACAACCCCTACATCCTCATCTACGATAAGAAAATCTCCAACATCAAGGAGTTCCTGCCCATCCTGCAGTCTGCTGCTGAGAGCGGACGCCCGCTGCTCATCATCGCCGAGGACGTCGACTCTGAGGCACTGACCACGCTCGTCGTCAACCGTCTGCGTGGCGGCTTGAAGATTTGCGCTGTGAAGGCTCCTGGCTTCGGCGACCGTCGCAAGGCTATGCTCGAGGACATCGCCGTGCTCACGGGCGGCACCGTCATCAGCGAGGAGAAGGGCCTGAAGCTGGAGCAGGCCACCATCGAGATGCTGGGCACTTGCGAGAAACTGACCGTCTCGAAGGACAACACCACCATCGTCAATGGCTCTGGCGACTCACAGGCCATCAAGGACCGCGTGAACCAGATTAAGGCCGAGATTGAAAACACCACCAGCTCTTACGACAAGGAGAAGCTGCAGGAGCGTCTGGCCAAACTGGCAGGCGGCGTGGCAGTGCTCTACGTGGGTGCCAACAGCGAGGTGGAGATGAAGGAGAAGAAAGATCGTGTGGACGATGCTCTGTGCGCCACCCGCGCAGCCATTGAGGAAGGCGTCGTGGCCGGTGGCGGCACCACCTATATCCGTGCTCAGCAGGTGCTGGCCGAGGTGAAGGGCGACAATGCCGATGAGCAGACAGGTGTCAACATCATTTGCCGCGCCATCGAGGAACCGCTGCGCCAGATTGTCACCAATGCTGGTGAAGAGGGCGCTGTGGTTGTGCAGAAGGTGCGTGAGGGCAAGGGCGACTTCGGCTACAATGCCCGCACTGGTGAATACGAGGATTTGCGCAAGGCTGGTATCATCGACCCTGCCAAGGTGGCCCGTGTCGCTCTGGAGAATGCCGCTTCTATCGCCGGCATGTTCCTCACCACGGAGTGCCTCATCGTCGATAAGCCTGAGAAGGAGCCTGCCATGCCGATGGGCAACCCTGGCATGGGCGGCATGATGTAAAGAGTATCTGACGACAATAAGAGACTGGCTGGCGGACAATGTGCCGTGCAGCCAGTTTCTTTTTTTTTGTAAACTTGAGTTGTCAAAAAGTGGTGTCGGAATTACAATAGAAGAAGCATTTCTTCACTTTTTGATTCAAAAAACTTGATTTTTTGACAGCAATTCTTCAGAAATAAATTTTATTTGCATATCTTTGCGTCGAGAAAGATTAGTGAGGCTTAATGCCAATGAATCTAACGATATTTTTTTGATTTGTTTTAGTAGATTAGTTTTTAAGTAGTTTGTTTTTGAGAACCGGATGTCGTGAGACAGCCGGTTTTTTTGCCTTCATACCATAAGTTTTTGCTGAAAACACCCTGTGTTTCGAAAAAAAAACGTATCTTTGCAGTTGATATGAACTGGAAGTTTATCATAAAATGGGTCGTGACCTTCACGGTGGCCCTCGTCATCTACGACTTGACGGGCTCCTTCTGGATGTCGCTGGGCATCTTGATATTAGTAGCTATTGCTGAAAGCTACATCATCGACTATTTTGAAAAACGAAAGAAGAAGTAATCATGAGGCAGCTACTGGCAGGGCTTTTGATGGCATTGGCGGGCTTGCAGTTGTATGCTCAGCCGGTGAAAGGCGGCTTGGCTTCGCTCAACGACGACAGGCGTGGTGCAGAGCGCACACAACAATATTGGACTGACGGTGAGGCTTTCATCTGCGAGAATGGCTCCAATCGCTATACGCGGGCCCTTTATGGCGGCACGACTGACTATCGCATAGAAACCAGTGACCGCCCAATCTTTGCCATTGTGAAGAAAGGGCAGGTCAAAAACGTAAGGTTTGAGGTGGCCGGCGTGCCTCTTGATTCCACCGACTACTGCTGGGCATCTTATGAGAACGGCATGCGCCACTATATCCTGCAGGACCGTCGGCTGAAACAGGCTGGCATTGAGGTGCTGCGCATCCATGTAGTAGCTTTTCATGAGGAAGAGGGTGGCATCTGGCAGTTTATTGCCGACCACTACAGCCGAGGCTTGGAAGTGAAGGCAAGGGTGTGCGATGTGGTCAACAGCAAGCTGAAGCGCAACGGCGACCTGGGTGTTGATGACCTGCGCTCGTTCGACCCTGCTCCCGGCGATGCAGGCCTGGTAGAGAGCATGGGGTCGTGGACGGCCAATTTCGCCCATGTCGTGGTGAAAGGCGATCGGGTGGTGAAGATGGGCGACATCGACGCCTTCGAGCGATACTGCACCGCCACCAGATTTAATAGCCGCATGGCTTCACGCATCGTCTTCAATACCCCCGACCCCTATATCAATGCCCTTGGCGGGGCCCTGGTCATGGCTGCCGACGGCGCCTGGGACGGCACGACGTGGCTTCACGGCTGCATCGGCTGGCGCATGCCGCTGGCCGGTTGGCGTGCTGCTTATGCGGGCGACGTGCTGGGATGGCCCGACCGGGCACGGTCGCACTTTACGGCCTATGCCAAGAGCCAGGTGACTGGCGTGGCGCCTACGACGCCCCATCCCTCGCAGGACGCTGCTCAGCGCATGGCTCGTGCCGAGAAGAAGTGGGGCACGCAAATGTACTCCGACGGCTATATCTGCCGGACACCTGGGCGCAACGACCAGATGCACCACTACGACATGAACCTCAACTACATCGACGAGCTGCTGTGGCACTTCCAGTACGATGCTGACCTCGACTACATGCGTCAGATGTGGCCCGTCATCAAGCGCCATCTGGAGTGGGAGAAGCGCAACTTCGACCCCGACGGCGACCATCTCTACGATGCCTATGCCTGCATCTGGGCATCTGATGCCCTCTATTATAACGGTGGCGCCGTCACCCATTCCACGGCCTATAACTATCGTGCCAACCTGCTGGCAGCACGCATCGCAGAGCTCATCGGCGAGGAGGCCACACCCTATAGGCAGGAGGCGGCGGCCATTCTGAAGGCTATGAACCGGCGTCTGTGGATTGGCAGTCAGGGACACTGGGCTGAGTATATAGACATGATGGGCCTGAAGCGCCGGCACGAGAGTGCTGCCGTATGGTCGGTGTACACCCCCATCGACTGCGGGGCGTGCTCGCCTGAGCAGGCTTATCGGGCCACTCTCTACGTAGACCGTGAGATACCGCATCTGGATGTGTGTGCCGATGGTCTGGGCAAGCTGCAGACCATTGCCACCACCAACTGGATGCCTTATGCCTGGAGCGTCAACAATGTGGCACCGGCCGAGGTGATGCACACGGCGCTGGCCTATTTCCAGGCCGGACGGGCCACCGAGGGCTTTCGTCTGATGAAAGCCAACGTCATGGACAATATGTACTTTGGGCAGTCGCCCGCCAACTTTGGCCAGCTGAGTCATCTTGATGCTGCACGGGGCGAGTGCTACCGCGATTTCGGCGACTGCATTGGCATCTCTTCGCGCACGCTCATACAGGGACTCTTCGGCGTTCGGCCTGAGGCGCTCTTCGGCCGTTGCATCATCCATCCGGGATTTCCCATCGAGTGGGGTGGGGCCTCTTTGCGTACACCTTATATAGAATATAAATTCACGCGCGACGGCGATATGGACCGTTACGAAATCACCCAGCATTTCTCTCAGCCGCTGAAGATGGTGATTCGTCAGAATCTGGGTGAAGGAAAGTTTCGCGAAGTGGAGGGCACGGCCGAGTATCACCAGGTGATAACTGTGCCGGCATCCACGCGTTATGTCATTACCAGCGAGTCGCAGCAGACGCACGACAGTGCCGACAGGCTCGGCCTTGGCGACCCGGTGGTGAGGCATCATTATCTGCCATGGAAGAAGACGATGCGCAAGCAGGACCTCTCGGCGCGTTTCAATGCCAGTGTGACCGATGTCTTTAAAAACGAATACCGCTCGCCGCGGCCGCAGGTGACCACGCTTCAGCTGCCGTTGCAGGGCGTAGGCGAGTGGTGTCATCCTGATTATACGCCCTCCATCGACGACACTGCGTTCCGCTCGCTTATCCGGGGCGATGAGATTGAAGTGGCCGGTGTGCCTTTCCGTTCGCCTAAGGCGGGGCGCAACATTGTCTTCACTTCGCTGTGGGACAATTATCCCACCTCGGTCACCATACCGCTCAAGGGCAAGTCGCATGCAGCCTATCTGCTCATGGCCGGCACCACCAACCACATGCAGAGTCGCATAGACAACGGCGTGGTGGTGGTCACCTACAGAGACCATAGCACCGACTCCCTCTTCCTGCGCAATCCTGATAACTGGTGCCCCATCGAGCAAGACTACTTTGTTGACGGACAGGCCTTCTCTGCAGCAGAGCCCCGTCCTTATCGCATCAGTCTGGGGCAGGGCATCGTGAGTCGCGACCTGGGCAGCGCACTCGGCATTGAGGGCGTCTATGGGCGCGAAATCCCGGGAGGTGCCGCCCAGATGCTGCGCATGCCGCTCAACGGCAAGAAGAAGTTGAAGAGCCTGACGGTGAAAACCCTCTCAAATGATGTGGTCATTGGGTTGATGGCTGTCACGCTGGAGTAAGATTTAGTTCATAGTTTTTTAGTTCATAGTTTTTTCTAATGCAACAGCTGATAGAGCTATATAAGACTTGGCGGGGCAGCGAGCCCGTCGCCACAGAACGGCTGGCGGGAGCCGGCAGCAACCGTTCTTATTTTCGCATGGTCGACGCCGAGGGACAGAGCGTCATAGGATGTGTCGGCACCAGCCGCGACGAAAATCATGCGTTTATCTATCTCGCACGTCACTTTACCCAGCGCAGGCTGCCTGTGCCGCAGGTGCTGGCCGTCAGTGCCGACGAGCTGCGTTATCTGCAGACCGACCTGGGCACCACGTCGCTCTACGACGCCATCCGCGGCGGCCGTGAGGCGGGCGGCCGCTATACGCTGAAGGAGCAGCAGCTGCTCCGGCAGACCATACGCCAGCTGCCCAACGTGCAGTTCCGTGGTGCCCGTGGACTCGACTTCAGCCAGTGCTATCCGCAGCCTGAGTTCAACATCGACAGTGTGCTCTTCGATCTCAACTACTTCAAATACTGCTTTCTGAAAGCCACGGAGCTCGACTTCCACGAACTGAAGCTCGAGGCCGACTTCCGTCTGATGGCTAAAGACCTGACGGCAGAGAAGAGCGAGAGCTTCTTGTATAGAGACTTCCAGGCGCGGAATGTGATGATAAGCCTTCCCCCGTCACTCTCTGGAGAGAGCGGGGGCGCTGCATCGCCGGAGACACCTTCGGAAGGGAATGGAGGGAGCCCTTTCTTCATCGACTTCCAGGGCGGGCGCCGCGGACCGTTCTACTACGACCTGGCCTCGTTTCTCTGGCAGGCGTCGGCCCGCTATCCCGACAGACTGCGGCGCGACCTTATCGACGAATATTATGCCGCCGCCCAGCAATATATCGAGATGCCCAAGCGCGAGCATTTCGACCGCAGGCTGCAGCTCTTTGTGCTCTTCCGCACCCTGCAGGTGCTCGGTGCCTATGGCTTCCGTGGCTATTTTGAGCGCAAGCAGCACTTCATCGACTCCATCCCACCGGCCATCGACAGTTTGCGGCAGCTGGTGTCGACGGATGCTTTCCATTACCCCTATCTTGTCGACGTGCTGCGCCGGCTCACCAGTCTGCCACAGTTCCGCCATATCGAGGTGGTGGCGCAAAGTCGTGCCGACGGCTACAAGACTACCGACCGCAACCCCTACAGGGCCCATCCGAAAGACGGTCCCGCCACTTTCTCGAAGTACGACGCGCAGGGCCCGCTGGTGGTCAAGGTGTTCAGCTTCAGCTATCGGAAAGGCATTCCCGCCGACGAGAGTGGCAACGGCGGCGGTTATGTGTTCGACTGCCGCTCTACGCACAACCCCGGTCGCTACGAGCCATATAAGCAGCTCACCGGCCTCGACGAGCCCGTCATCCGTTTCCTTGAGGACGACGGGGAGATACTCACCTTCCTTGATTCCGTCTATCGCCTGGCCGACGCCCATGTGGAGCGCTACCTGCAGCGTGGCTTCACCTCGCTCATGTTTTGCTTTGGTTGCACCGGCGGCCAGCATCGCTCGGTATACAGTGCACAGCATCTGGGCGAGCACCTGCACCGCAAGTATGGCATCGAGGTGCGTATCGTCCACCGCGAGCAGTCCATCAGTCAGGTGCTGAAGTAGCGTCAGTTCGTGAAGCAGTGCCAAACTGCCGTGGGGGGGCGCAAAACGAGTTTCTTTGTTTTTGTACTCGACGCAAGAGCGCGCCAGGTTCTGTTTAGTGAGAGAGCCTGGCGCGCGTTTCTGCATACGCCACAATCTGCTGTTAAAAAAATAACATAAAAACACAAAAACTCGGCGAATGCTTTGTTTATTCTGAAAATATGCTTATATTTGCGGCGCAAACATTTAATCTTGTATGACAATGAACAACTACTTTGATTTGACGGGCCAGGTAGCCATCGTGACAGGCTGCTCTGGCGGACTGGGAGTACAAATGGCCAGGGCACTGGCCAACCAAGGCTGCAACATCGTGCCCATTGCCCGCCGCATGGAGAAACTGGAAGAAGTGGCCGCCGACCTGCGCCGCGACTTCGGCGTGGAGGTGCTGCCCCTGCGCTGCGATATCACGCAGACGGAGATGGTGGAGCAGGTGGTGCAGCAGACTATGGAGCGCTTCGGTCGCATCGACATCCTCATCAACAATGCCGGCACTGGAGCCGTGGCTCCGGCCGAGGACATCACCGACGAGCAGTTTGAGAACGAGCTGAAGATTGACCTCACGGGCACGTTCAAGATGGCCCGTGCCGTGGCCAAACATGCCATGATACCCGCCGGCTATGGCCGTATCATCAATATTGCATCTATGTACGGGCTGGTGGGCAACAAGATTGCGCCCTGCTCGCCCTATCATGCCGCTAAGGGCGGCGTGGTGAACCTGACGCGCGGCCTGGCTGCCGAGTGGGGTAGGCGCGGCATCACGGTGAACGCCATCTGCCCGGGCTACTTCTGGACGCCGCTCACCAAAGACACGCTCGACACCGAGTGGTTTGCCAACTATGCCAAGGGGGCCATTCCCATGGAGCGGTATGGCCGCGAAGGCGAGCTCGACTCTGCCGCCATCTTCCTGGCCTCACCTGCCTCGAGCTACGTCAACGGCATTGCCATGCCCGTAGACGGCGGCTACACCTGCGTCTGATTCGTCGTCGCGTGTCTGTTGCTGCGGGAAGCAGTGGTTGCGTATCTGCCATCCCAAGGCGGTTCTTCATACCTGCGACAGCAGTTCGCCGAAGAGCTGCCCCACGTGGCCCGGCACCACGATGTGGTGGTTGCCGATGGGATTGCTGAGGAAGTAGGCAGCATCGGCCTTGTCGGCAAGCTCCACGACGAGCTGCGTGCGGCACAGGTCGGGCCGCTGCTCACATCTGAGCAGCTGTCCCTCGGCAGCAAACCACCGGCTCAGGTCGCCCGCGACCTTGAAGATGGTCACCGGTCCGGGTCTCATGTAGCCGCGTATGCCGATGCCCAGCCCCGACTCGAAGTGGGTGTCCAGCTCATAGCGCTCCACCATGTCGAGCGGAATGGTACAGTGGGCCAGCGTCATCATTCCCGCGTCGGGGTCGATGCAGGCAGGGTTCGACTGGAAGCCACTGCTGCCGGTCAGCGCGCGGGTCAGTAGCATTGACAGCATGGCCGGCACGTCGCCCTCGCAACCGGCCACCATGCCCTCGGCATTGAGGCGTGCCAGGGCCAGACAACCCGTGTTGCGCACCGTCGTCAGCAGGTCGAAGCAGCGCAGGGTGAAGCCGTCGAGCCTCTCCTTGGCAGCCATCGCCTTCAGTGCCTCGTAGATGCTCATGGCCCCCTCGAGTCCAGTCTTCGGCGGCAGTGCCGTCAGTTCCTCAATGGGCAGTTCCACCAGTTCAATGCCAAGGCGCTGCCTCAGTTGGTCAGCGCCATAGGTGCTTGCAATGAGCCAGTCAGACGGTCGCCCGATGACGCCCAGCCTGCGGCCTCGCAGCCAGCGGCGTGCCTGTCCTGCGCGTGCCAATGTGGTGATGCGTCGCCTCACGTAGTCGGGCGTGCCGTGCAGAATCTCGCCCTGCAGTCGCTGTTGCCTGAGGTACGACAGAATCTCCATCGAGGCAGCCAGCGAGTTGCTCTGCCCCGATGCCAGCAGGTAGAATTTAGTACACTGTGTTTGCAGTTGCGGCAACAGCCGTCTGAAGATGGCCTCCGTGCCGCCCGTGCGCACATAGATGAGACTCAGGTCGTGGCGGCCGAAGTCGGCGAAGTCGCTGCCGCGGAAATTGCAGTCTATGTCTATCGATGCGAGAAACTTGTTGGTCAGGGCTTCCACGCTTGCGGCATCGTGCAGCTCCGAGGTGAGTGTGTAGATGGCTATGTCCATGATTCTTCTTTGCTTCGTTTTATGTTTGATGAGGTCGCAAAGTTACGTTTTTTCCCCGAATCGGCAAAGACATTTTTCGTTTTTAATGGAAATAATATGTGAAAAGGGATGGCAGAATGGATTTTTTTTGCTAATTTTGCAGCATGAAACAAGCGATGATATTTGCAGCAGGACTCGGCACCCGGCTGCGGCCGCTTACCGACACTATGCCCAAGGCGCTGGTGCGCGTGGGTGGCAAGCCCTTGTTGTGGCACGTCATGTCGAAGCTCAGTGCTGCCGGCTACGAGCGGGTGGTGGTCAATGTGCATCACTTTGCTGACCAAATCATCAGCTATCTGCAAGTGAACGATTTTGGCCTCGACGTGCGCATCAGCGACGAGCGCGAGCTGCTGCTCGAAACGGGCGGCGGCATCAAGCATGCACGGTCGCTGTTTGACGACGAGAGCCCGTTGCTGATTCACAATGTCGACATACTGAGCAACGTAGACCTCGACTGGTTTGCACGCCAGCACGAGCCCGATGAGGATGCTGTGCTGCTGGTGAGCCGGCGTAGTAGCAAGCGCCACCTGCTCTTCGACAACGCCATGCGCCTCATGGGCTGGCGCAACGTGGAGACGGGCGAGGTGAAGAGTCCTTACGAATACGTCAGGCTGACGGGCCTCTCGCAGCATGGCGAGCCGTTCAACGAGTTTGCCTTCTCAGGCATCCATTCCTTCTCGCCCCGCTTGTTCCCCCTCATGGACCGTTTCCCCGACCGCTTCAGCATCATCGATTTCTATCTCAGCGTCTGCCATCGCTCGCGCATCGTGGGCTGTCTGAAACCCGACCTGCAGCTCCTCGACGTCGGCAAGACCGACACCTTGGCGCAGGCCGAGGAATTTTTGGGGAGAAAGGAGTGAACGCCAAAATATACATTATTAATATATTATGCAACAGAAGATTATTATTCTTGATTTCGGTTCACAGACCACGCAGCTCATCGGCCGGCGGGTGCGCGAACTGGACACCTTCTGCGAGATTCTGCCCTACAACAAGTTTCCGAAGGACGACCCGACGGTCATCGGTGTCATCCTGAGCGGTTCGCCCTACTCGGTGCACGATTCCGAGGCCTTCAAGGTAGACCTCAGTCAGTTTGTGGGCCGCGTGCCTGTGCTGGGCATCTGCTATGGGGCACAGTACATCAGTCACACGTTAGGTGGCAAGGTGGAGAAAGCCGGCTCGCGTGAGTACGGTCGGGCACACCTGGAGACTGTCGACACCGCCAGCCCGTTGTTACGCGGCTTCGACCAGCATTCGCAGGTGTGGATGAGCCACGGCGACACCATTACCGCCATCCCCGACGGCTTCAAGGTCATTGCCTCGACGAAAGACGTCAAGTATGCTGCCTACGCAGCAGAACAGGCATGCGCCGGCGCCTCCTCAGAGAAGGCGGCAGGAGTCTTCGCCGTGCAGTTCCACCCCGAGGTGTTCCACACCCTGCAGGGCAAGCTGCTGCTCAAGAACTTCGTGGTCGACATCTGCGGTTCGCGCCAGCAGTGGAGCGCCGCCTCGTTTGTTGACAGCACCGTGGCTGAGCTGAAAGAGCAGCTGGGCACCGACCGCGTCATCCTCGGTCTCTCCGGCGGCGTCGACTCAAGCGTGGCTGCCGTGCTGCTCAACAAAGCCATTGGCCAGCGCCTCACCTGTATCTTCGTAGACCACGGCATGTTGCGCAAGAACGAGTTCCGTCAGGTGATGGACGACTACCGCGGACTGGGCCTCAACGTCATCGGCGTCGACGCCAGTGCGAAGTTCTTCGCCGACCTGAAGGGCGTCACCGACCCCGAGCAGAAGCGCAAAATCATCGGCCGCGACTTCATCGAAGTGTTCAACGCAGAGGCCAAGAAGATTACCGACGCCCGCTGGCTGGCTCAGGGCACCATCTACCCCGACCGCATTGAGAGTCTCAACATCACGGGCAAGGTCATTAAGAGCCACCACAACGTGGGCGGTCTGCCCGAGGAGATGAACCTGCAGCTCTGCGAACCGCTGAAGTGGCTGTTCAAGGACGAGGTGCGCCGTGTGGGCCGCCAGATGGGCATGCCCGAGCATCTTATCACGCGCCATCCCTTCCCCGGTCCGGGTCTGGCCGTGCGCATCCTGGGCGACATCACACCCGAGAAGGTCAGCATCCTGCAGGAGGCCGACGACATCTACATCCGCGGTCTGCGCGACTATAAAGTCAAGCTTTCCGGCGAGGAGGCCCGCCGCGTGCTGGCCGCCGGCGTGCCTGCCGAGATGCAGGACGGCGAGATAGAGGTCTCGCTCTACGACCAGATCTGGCAGGCAGGTGCCATCCTGCTCTCGACGGTCCGTTCGGTGGGCGTCATGGGCGACGAGCGCACCTATGAGCACCCCGTAGCCCTGCGTGCCGTCACTTCTACCGACGCCATGACGGCCGACTGGGCCCACCTGCCCTACGACTTCATGGCCCGCGTGTCGAACGAAATCATCAACAAGGTGCGCGGCGTCAACCGCGTCTGCTACGACATCTCCTCAAAACCACCCGCAACGATTGAGTGGGAGTAGTCACCGCCCTCTCATGAGGGCTCTTCACGGGCATCAATGAGATAGCAGAAAAATACGGTGTTGCAATGCTGTATAGTTGTCATCCGCGCAATCGCAAACGGTAAAAATACATTGGGATTCCAGCATGGCCGCAGAAAGATTTAGCATCAACTGCAGGTTTTCATGAGGCGAAGCGGCGACGGCGAGCACACTATTGCAGAGCCTTTGATGCAAGCCACTCAGAGGGCGAAAACAGAAAACCGCACAAAACGCAGCCCTTGGCGCGTTTTGTGCGGTTCCTGTTTTGGGAGTGACGGATAGAAGGCTGGTGTTTACTTTGTCTTCAGCAGGTCGCGAATCTCGGCGAGCAGCTCCTCCTGGGTCGGGCCCTTGGGCTCCTCGGGAGCGGGTGCGGGCTCCTCCTTCTTGCGGTTGAGCTTGTTGATGCCCTTCAACATGAGGAAGATACAGAATGCGACGATGAGGAAGTCGACGACGTTCTGGATGAACTGTCCGTACTTCAGCACGGCAGCACCCTCGCCATCGCCGAACTTGGCGACGAGGCCTGTGAAGTCTACATTGCCGGTGACCATGCCCACGAGCGGCATGAGCACGTCGTCGACGAGCGAGCTGACAATCTTACCAAAGGCACCGCCGATGATCACACCGACAGCCATGTCCATCACGTTGCCTTTCATGGCAAACTCCTTAAATTCTTTGATGAATCCCATATTAGTCTTGTTTTTTAAAAGGGTTATTGTTTAATGTTTATAGATTATTGAAAAATGTAATCTTTGTCTTGCAAACGGCCAAATTGGCGGTTGACTTATATTAATTTCTAACTTCCACAGTGTTTTTTTTAATAATTAATACTCAAATCAAGTGCAAATATAAGAAAAATTTCGTAACTTTGCACACGAAACAAAGAAAAAATTTCGTTTGTGGCAAAAAAAGTGGATTTCCAGATATAAACCCTTTAAATATTTAGCAAAAATGACAAAAGTAGGTATCAATGGTTTTGGCCGTATCGGCCGTCTCGCATTCCGTCAGATGTTCGAGGCAGAAGGTTATGAAGTTGTCGCTATCAACGACTTGACAAGCCCCAAAATGCTGGCTCACCTCTTGAAGTACGACACCGCCCAGGGTGGTTTCGCAGGCAAGTTCGGTGAGGGCAAGCACACCGTGGAGGCTACCGACAACTCGATTATCGTCGATGGCAAGGAGATTACCATCTATGCAAAGCCCAATGCTGCCGAGCTGCCCTGGGGCGAGCTGGGCATCGACGTGGTGCTTGAGTGCACAGGCTTCTATACCTCGAAGGAGAAGGCTTCGGCCCACATCCAGGCTGGTGCCAAGAAGGTTGTGATTTCGGCTCCTGCCGGCAACGACCTGCCCACCATCGTTTACAATGTGAACCACAAGACGCTGACGCCCGCCGACACCGTGATTTCGGCTGCCAGCTGCACCACCAACTGTCTGGCTCCTATGGCCGACGCTCTGAACAAGTATGCTCCCATCTGCAGTGGTATCATGTCGACCATCCATGCCTACACGGGCGACCAGATGATTCTCGACGGCCCGCAGCGTAAGGGCGACCTGCGCCGCTCGCGTGCCGGTGCCTGCAACATCGTGCCCAACTCGACGGGTGCCGCCAAGGCTATCGGTCTGGTGATTCCCGAACTGAACGGCAAGCTCATCGGCTCGGCACAGCGCGTGCCCACGCCCACTGGCTCTACCACTATCCTGGTGGCCGTGGTGAAGGGTAAGGACATCACCAAAGAGGGCATCAACGCTGCCATGAAGGCTGCCTCGAACGAGTCGTTCGGTTACACCGAGGACCAGATTGTGTCGAGCGACATCATCGGCATGAAGTTCGGCTCGCTCTTCGACGCTACGCAGACCATGGTCTCGAAGATCGACGACGACACCTATCAGGTGCAGGTAGTGAGCTGGTACGACAACGAGAACTCGTACACCTCGCAGATGGTGCGCACCATCAAGTATCTCGCTGAGCTGAAATAATTCTCGCAGCAGTTAAAACAAAAAGCCGTCCGATTTCTTTGTCGGACGGCTTTTTTTGTGTAATTTTGTGGCCATGATGCAGAAAATGATCACTATACTCGGCCCCACGGCCTCGGGGAAAACGCCGTTGGCGGCAGCAGTGGCCCGCCGCATCGGCGGCGAAATACTATCGGGCGACTCGAGGCAGGTCTATCGGCGCATGGACATTGGCACGGGCAAGGACCTGGCCGACTATGGCGACGTGCCCTATCACCTTATTGACATCTGCGAGCCCGGTACCCGCTATAATCTGTTTCAGTATCAGCAGGACTTCTTCGAGGCTTACGAGGATATCCGGCGGCGCGGTGCCGTGCCTATCCTCTGCGGCGGCACGGGACTCTACATCGAGGCCGTGCTGCGAGGCTACCGACTGTCGCCCGTGCCGCAGAACCAGCCGTTGCGTGACCGTCTGGAAGGCTGCTCGCTGGAAGAGCTCACCGCGATGCTCGCCGAGCTGAAGGCGAGGAATGGCTCCACGATGCATAACACTACCGATGTAGACTCGGCGCAGCGGGCCATCCGCGCCATCGAGATTGAACAATATAACATGGAGCACCCCGTGCCGCTGCGGGAACTGCCGCCCATCCCCTCTATAATAATAGGTGTGAACATCGACCGCGACCTGCGCCGCGAGAAAATAACACGCCGCCTGCATGCCCGTCTGGACGAAGGCATGGTCGACGAGGTAAGGGGGCTGCTGGCCGAGGGCATCAAGGCCGAGGACCTGATGTACTACGGTCTGGAATACAAATACCTGACGCAATACATCGTTGGACAACTCTCCTACGACGAGATGGTCAGTCAGCTGGAGATAGCCATTCATCAGTTTGCCAAGCGCCAGATGACGTGGTTCCGCGGCATGGAGCGCCGCGGCTTCACCATCCACTGGATTGACGCTACGCTGCCGATGGAAGAGAAGACAGAACAGATAATCCACATCATTAACCATGAAGAAAACAAACTTTAATCGCATGTTGGCGCTGCTCAATATTGCTGGATGGCTGACAATGGGGGCCGCCGCCCAGACCACCGACGACCAGATTATCATTGCAGACGCAACCGACATCTATGAGTTCGTGCCCACCAGCAAGGGTCTGACGGTGAAAAACCGCCAGACGACCACCTACATGCTCAACGGAGTGCAGAGCGCGAATGTGACGGCCGGCGTCTATTACGGCGAGAACATCAAGCTGGACAAAGCCAGTTGTGATTACCAAAAGCCCGAGCATCGCAGCGCCACACCACGCAACGTATTCTTCGACGACACGAAGTTCTGCTACTTCACCAATACGCTCACTAAGAAAGGCTCCCGTCAGACTGCCCGATTCCAGCGCACCTTCACCGACGCCCGCTATTGTGCAAGGGTGTCGCTGCAAGACGACTACTATGTCAGGCACAAGACTGTGCGCTTCATCGTGCCGACGAGCCTGAAGGGCATACGTCTGATTGACAGCCGGCTGGGCAGCCACATCAGCAAGACGGCTGAGCTGGTGGGTACAGACTCCGTATTCACCTACACCATCGTCGACCTGCCCCGGTGGAAAGACGAGCGGCACTCACCCGCCTATCTGCTCGCCAGTCCGGCAGTGATGGTGGCAGGCGTTTTCAGCGACTATCAGGACCTCTACCGCTGGGGACACGAGCTGGCAAACGTCGACGCCACCATAGCCGGCATAGACACGCTGGTGGCTGGTATCACGAACGGCTGCCAGACCGACGGAGAACGCCTGGCAAACACATACCAGTGGGTGCAGCGCAACATTCGCTACGTAGCCTTCGAGGCTGGCGTGGAGGGGCACAGACCCGACCGTCCGGCCGAAGTGCTCCGCAAACGCTATGGCGACTGCAAGGGCATGGCACTGCTGCTGGTCACACTGCTGCGCCACCAGGGCTTCGACGCCCGACTTACCGACGTCGGCACCAGCAGCCTGCCCGTCACGATAAGCGAGTGTCCGTCGCTGGCCTCTGTCAACCATGTGATTTGCACGGTGATGCTGCACGGCAAGTCTCTCTTCATGGATGCCACCTGCCACTACCTGCCCGTGGGCCACACGCCGCAGCACATACAGGGCAGGCAGGCCATGGTGGAGGACGGCGACAGCTGCCACCTGCTGACGATACCCATGCTGGCGGTGGAGACCACGACCGACAGCCTTTCCTACGTCTACCGGCTGGATGCCGACAGTCGCAGGCTGCAGGGCCGTGCCGTGCTCTCACTCAGAGGCGACATGAAAGAACGCTTCATGTCAACCTACGAGCAACTGAGCCTGAACAGGAAACAACAGATGCTGAAAAGCAGCCTGAACGCCGCCGACCAGACCTTGGAGGTGGACAGCGTCTCATGGATTGACGACGACAGCCGCCACGAATGGGCTGTCATTGCAGGCCACATAGCCAACAGCCATGCCGTGCAGACAATAGACGACGAGACCTACGTGGAGCTCAATCCTCACAACCTGCCCTGCGACGGCCGCATCGACACCCTCAAGCGGCAAAACGACTATGAGTTTCCCATGTGTGTCAACGTGGTGAGGCGTGTCAGCTTGCAGCTGCCCGAGGGCTACGAGGTGAGCCATCTGCCCGAGTCCTTCTCACTCACCACACCACAAGGCGAACTGTCGTGCAACTTTGAACAGCAGGCCGGTTCTGTGGTCTACTGCCAGCGCATGCTCATCCGCGAGCAGCGTATCCCCCTGGCCGACATCCCGGCTTGGAATCAGTCGCTAAGCCAATGGGCTGATGCCTGCAACGAGCAAATCATCCTGAAACGAAAAGCAAAATAAGAAAAAACGACATGAAACATCAAGTGAGACGACTGTTGCTGCTATGCACGGCACTACTGCTGACAACAGGAGCAACAGCGATTGACGAGAAAGACATAAGAGCCTTCGACGAGAGCATTCGCCGGCAAGTGTGGAGCATGGACCTGAAGGAATTCCAACATCCGAAGACAACTGACCGCTATGCCGACCACTCGGCGGTCATTCTGGCAGCCTACGAAGAATACACGGTGTCTGACAGGGACAAGATTAACTTCTTCTCATCAACGGGCGTGGTGAACGAGCTGAAATACCAGAAACTGCTGCGGCAGCTGGTGCAAATCAACGATGAAGCCGCCCTGAAATATTATTCGGAATTCGACTATATGGCCTACGTGCGACGCACGTCGCTCTACAGTGGCAAGTCGGTGACGCGGCGGGTGCTCGGCGTGCGCGTCATCAAACCCGACGGCACTGTCAGCGAAGTGAAGACCGACGACTATGTAGATGCCACCGAGGGCAAAAAGGGGAAGGACCGACGCAAGCTGCTGGCCGTGCCCGGACTACAGGTGGGCGACATCGTCGACATCTTCACCTACGTCGTCCACAAATCGCCAGGCTCCTACACCGAGCCGATGGTCTTCTGTTTTCTGGGCGAATACCCGATGCTGTCCTACAGGGTGCACTGCAAGTTAGGCTGGAACGTTGCCGCCCAATATCGCACGCTGAACGGAGCCCCCGACTTCAAGGTGACAACCGACGAGGACGACAACCATCTGCTCGACGTCTATGTGGAGAACATTGAAAAGACAGAGCCCAGGCTGTGGTACGACGTAGCCAGCCAGTCGCCGCTGATACTGCTCACTGTGCATGGGCTGGCAAAGAACAAGACGAAGACAAACAGCCTGCGAAGGGGACTGCAAGCCAACCCCGACGCCAAGTCGGTGCAAGCTGACGACTGGGTGGCATGGAACTACCCCGTAGGTCTCGCCAAGGATGACAAAGCTGTTATCAATGAAGCCATAAGCCGCTTCACCGACGCACGGCAGCGAGCCGACTACATCTATGAATACAGTATGTCCTACCACCTGTCAGCACGGCTGAGAAACATCATGGAGATAGCTTATGTTAACTGGCTACGCTCCTGCTTCCGTAAAGCAGGTATTGACTTCCAGTGCGGCATCACCACGCTGGAGGGCCACGAGCCCATCGACGAGCTCGCCGACATCAACAACACCTTCTGGTTCCTGCGTCTGCCTGACGGCCGCTGCTATTTTCCGCCTACGTTTGCCTGCCGGCCCGGCGAAGTGCCCTCCCAGCTGCAAGGGCGCAAGGCCGTGGTGTGCAACGACGCCAAGAAGCTGACCAAAGGCCCCTACGAGCAGATTGTGCTGCCCCAGAGCCAGGCATCAGACAACGTGTATGCCACGAGCGTAAGGGCCACCATCGACGGACTGCAGCTCCACATCGGCCGCACGAGCACGCTGACGGGTGCCGTCAGGCAAAACCTCTCGATGATACTGCCTACGCGCCAGGAACTAGTGAACAGCGTGATGGAAGGGCACCCCTCTTTCCACAGCCGAAGCGACCTCTTCGGAGCTAAGGAGAAGAGTTCTATCGACGAACAGGACGTCAAGGACAAAGAGCTTCAAAAGGAGACCATGGCCGATGAGGTGGAGGCCTATCATAACGAGAAGCCGGCACAGATGGGGGAGGGACACCTCATCAGCGTGGGCAACAGCTACCGGCAGCAGGGGTTGTCATGGGAGGTGAACTACACGATGGACGGCTTCGTGAAGCGGGCCGGACAGAACCTCGTCGTCGCCATCGGCAAGCTGATGGGCGACCAGCTGAAGCTGCAAGGTATCAGCCGCCAGCGCACCGCCGACGTGGTGCGCGACGCTCCTGCCACCTTCAGCTGGGACATCACGCTCAGCCTGCCTCAGGGCTACACCGTGGCACCCGAAGCCCTGGAATATCTGCGCGCCGACATCAGCAACACGGTGGGCAGCTTCAGCGCCGAGCCCACAATCGGCGACAACGGTACGCTGCAGCTGAAAGTGAGCAAGACCATCAGCCACAAGCGCGAGCCGCTGGCCAACTGGCAGCAGGTGGTAGAACTCTACGACTACATCAGCGACTATACCTCGCGGCAAGTAGTGCTCAACCGTTAAAGAATATTATAAAACGATGTTCGCTGAATGGATTCTTGATGATTATCACTATCTTTGCCTGATACTTTCGGTGCACCGCAGGGACCTGAATGTCTGTGCGCCCTGGCTGGGCTGAGAGGACAAACATGCCTATTATCCAAACACAACAAAAACTGTGGCAGTAGAATCAACACGGTGGGGCATCGTCTATTGCCCCAAGAGCAAAAGCAGTAAGCGGTGGGAGCGCATCAAGCAGTTGCTTGACGCCCGCCAGGTGGGCTACGACTTCGTGCAGAGTGAGAATCGCGACAGCGTGTATCGCATTGTGGCGATGTTCATACAGAATGGCTACAAGACCATCATCATAGTGGGGGGCGACTCGGCGCTGAACGATGCCGTGAACTGCCTGATGCACGAGGAGAAACGTGTGCGCGACGAAATCGTGCTCGGCCTGATACCCAACGGTGTGATGGACGACTTTGCCCGCTTCTGGGGATTCACCGACATGGACGATGGGCAGGTCGTCGACCAGCTCTTGAAGCGCCGTGTGCGCCGCATCGACCTGGGCTGCATACGCTACGTCAACAAGAAGCAGGAGTCATGCCATCGCTATTTTCTCAACTGCATCAACATTGGTCTGACGGCCGACATCATGAACCTACGCCGCCAGACGCGCCACCTCTTCGGACTGCGCACCCTGTCATTCCTGACGTCGCTGCTGGTGATGCTCTTCCACAGGCAGAGCTACCGCATGCGGCTGCGCATCAACACCGATGTGGTAGACCGCCAGGTGATGACCGTGTGCATAGGTAATGCACGCGGCTATGGGCAGACCCCCAGCGCCGTGCCCTATAATGGGCTGCTCGACGTGTCGGTGGTCTACAATCCCAAGGTGCTGAAACTCTTCACGGGCATGTGGCTGCTCATCACCAGCCGCTTCCTGAATCACCACGACGTGCACCCCTATCGCACACGCGAGATAGTGGTAGAGAAGTCGAGCCGCGCCTTTGTGGGCATCGACGGCCGGCTGATGAACACGCCCGTGGGCGAATATAAAGTGCAGGTGGAGCAGGAAGTGGTGAATTTCCTTATTCTTTCGTGATGCTATTATCCTAACTCAGAGATACGTTCCATTTTTTCCCTGTTGATAAAACGTATGCGTCGGCCTTTCAGCTCCAGGATGCCCTCCTGGGCAAAGGCTGACAGCGTGCGTATGGCATTGCTGGTGGTCATGTTCGACAGCGACGCCAGGTCCTGCCGGCTCAGGTAGATTGACAGCGTGCTGCCGTCGGCCTCCATGCCGTACTTGTCGGCCAGCGCCAACAATGAGTCGGCCAGACGCCCGCGTATATGCTTCTGCGTCATGGCAATGGTGTGGCTTAACGATGTGCCCAGCAGGGCTGACAGCTCTTTGATGAAGACAATGGCGATGCTCGGGTTCTCCCATATCAGATGGTAGATAATGTTCAGCGGTATGGCAACCGCTTTCGATTGAACGCCCGACTTAACGCAAAACTGGTAGGGCCTGTCGAAGAAAGAGTTGCCGCATCCGAAGAAACTGCCGGGCTCCACCATGTGAATCATCTGCATACGTTCGTCGACACCTTGGGCATATACTTTCATGTAGCCTTCCACCAGATACATCAGATAGATTGGAGTGTCGCCTATGTTAAGTACAGTTTTGTCTTTGTCAAATTCGAAAATCTGCATGTGGCAGAGAAAAAATTGACGTTGCTGTTCTGTCATTGGTTCCCAGAGGGACTGCATCGAAATGGCTATCTTCAGCTTTTCGTCAGAGAGATTATGCATGTAAAAAAATATTTTGTCGATGCAAATATACAAAAAAAATATTTTATAGACAAGATTTTTTACAAGGAATAAAACAATTTAATAATAAAAAGTAAAAAAGTGTTGTAATTATTTTGTTAGATGAAAGAAAATGTGTACTTTTGGAGAAAAATCTAAAACATTGTTGTAACAAACTAAAAAACCTAAGATAGGAGCTATGAGTTATTTACGATTTGAAAGAGCTGTGATGACGAATCTCGAGGAGAGTTTGCGTCGCGAACTGCTTCGAACGAACCGCAGTGGTGCCTACAGCGCGTCGACACTTGTCGACTGCAATACGCGCAAGTACCACGGCCTGCTTGTCGTTCCCGTGCCGGAGCTCGACGATGAGAACCACGTTCTGCTGTCGTCGCTCGACTGCACGGTGGTGCAGCATGGGGCGGAGTTCAACTTGGGCCTCCACAAATATCAGGGCAACAACTTCAGCCCGAAGGGCCACAAGTACATCCGAGAGTTCGACGCCTCGAAGGTGCCCACCATCATTTATCGTGTGGGTGGCGTAGTGCTCAAGCGCGAGACCGTCTTCCGTCACTATGAAGACCGCTTTCTCATCCGCTACACGTTGGTTGACGCCCACTCGGCCACTACGTTGCGCTTCCGCCCGTTCCTGGCCTTCCGCTCGGTGCGCCAGTTTACGCATGAGAACAGCGTGGCCAGCCGCGAATACCACATGGTGGAGAATGGCATCAAGACGTGTATGTATGCCGGCTATCCCGACCTCTACATGCAGTTCAACAAGAAGAACGAGTTCATCTTTCAGCCCGACTGGTACCGCGGCATCGAGTATCCCAAGGAGCAGGAGCGCGGCTATGCCTCTAACGAAGACCTCTACGTGCCCGGCTATTTCGAGTTGCCCATCCGCAAAGGCGAGAGCATCATCTTCTCTGCCTCTACCACGCCGGCCAAGACCAACACGCTGAAGAAGGTGTTTCAGGACGAGGTAGACGACCGTGTGCCGCGCGACAACTTCTACCACTGCCTGGTGACGGCAGCTCATCAGTTCCACAACCGCATGCCTAATGACGACCGCTATCTGCTGGCCGGCTATCCGTGGTTTAAGTGCCGCGCTCGCGACACGTTCATCTCGCTGCCCGGCCTGACGCTGGCCATCGGCGAGACATCCTACTTCGAGCTGGTGATGCAGACGGCCGAGCGCGGTCTGCGCGAGTTTATGGAAGGGCGTCCGCTCAGTGTGAAGATGTATGAGATGGACCAGCCCGACGTGCCCTTGTGGTGCGTGTGGGCGCTGCAGCAGTATGCCAAGGCCGAGGGCCGCACCAAATGCTTCGAGAAATATGGCAAGCTGCTGCGGGACATCGTGATGTATATAGAGGGTGGCGGCCATCCCAACCTGCGCCTCGACGACAATGGGCTGCTCTACTCCAATGGGCGTGAGCAGGCCGTCACGTGGATGAACTCCACGTCGAACGGGCGCCCCGTGGTGCCCCGCTCGGGCTACATCGTCGAGTTCAACGCCTTGTGGTATAATGCCCTGCGCTTCTGCGCTTCGATGGCTGCCGAGCAGGCCGACACGGCCATGGCTGAGCGGCTGGAGCAGCTGGCACAGAAAACGAAAGAGTCGTTCGTAGACACATTCATGAATGAGTATGGCTACCTGCTCGACTACGTCGACGGGCAGATGATGGACTGGAGCGTGCGCCCCAACCAGATATTCGCCGTGGCACTTGACTACTCGCCACTCAGCCAGCAGCAGATGAAGAGCGTGGTAGATATATGTACGCGCGAACTGCTCACACCCAAGGGGCTGCGCTCACTGTCGCCCAAGAGCGGCGGCTACAACCCCCTGTATGTGGGCCCGCAGACGCAGCGCGACCTGGCCTACCATCAGGGCACGGCCTGGCCATGGCTCTGCGGCTTCTACATGGAGGCCTGCCTGAAGCTATATAAACGCTCGCGCCTCTCGTTCGTGGAGCGGCAGATGGTAGGTTTCGAAGACGAGCTCGACTACCATGCCATCGGCACCATCTCCGAGCTCTTCGACGGCAACCCGCCCTTCCATGGGCGCGGCGCCATGTCGTTTGCCATGAATGTGGCCGAGATTCTGCGCACCATGAGTCTGCTGGAGAAATATTCGTATCAGAAATAAATAATAATTAGTAATTAGGAATTAGTGATTATGGTTAGACAGAGGCATCCAGTAAAGTGTTCAGCTACCGCTCACAGCTGCCGGCTGCACTGCAGTGGCCATAATTGCTCATTACTAATTGCAAATTACTAATTGAACAAAGATGAAAGTATTAATGTTTGGCTGGGAATATCCTCCTCACGTATTCGGAGGACTTGCTACAGCAAATTACGGAATATCAGAGGGACTGAAAGCGCAGGGCGACATCGAGACCGTGCTCTGCCTGCCCCATCCTTTTGGTGACGAGAGCCAGGATGCGTGTCGCATCGTGGCCATGAATGCCGTGCCCATAGCCTGGCGCGACGTAAACTACGACTATGTGAAGCAGCGAGTGGGCAACATTATGGACCCCGACTACTACTACCGTCTGCGCGACCACATCTACGCCGACTTCAACTATATGAACGTCAACGACCTTGGCGCCATGGAGTTTGCCGGAGGCTATCCGCAGAACCTGCATGAGGAGATCAACAACTACTCCATCATCGCCGGCGTAGTGGCCCGCACCGAGGAGTTCGACATCATCCATGCCCACGACTGGCTCACCTATCCTGCCGGCATACATGCCAAGCAGGTCAGTGGCAAGCCGCTCTGTATACATGTGCATGCCACCGACTTCGACCGATCGCGCGGCAAGGTGAACCCCACGGTCTACAGCATCGAGAAGAACGGTATGGACAATGCCGACTGCATCATGTGCGTCTCAGAACTGACGCGCCAGACGGTCATCAACCAGTATCACCAGAACCCGGCCAAGTGCTTCACCGTGCACAATGCCGTCTATCCGCTGCCTGCGGAGTACGACGCCATACCGCGTCCTGACCACACGAACAAGGAGAAGGTGGTCACCTTCCTCGGGCGCATCACCATGCAGAAGGGGCCCGAGTATTTTGTAGAGGCCGCCAACATGGTGCTTCACCGCACCCGCAATGTGCGTTTCTGCATGGCTGGCTCGGGCGACATGATGAACGCCATGATACAGCTGGCTGCCGAGCGCGGCATTGCCGACCGTTTCCACTTCCCCGGCTTCATGCGCGGCAAGCAGGTCTATGAATGTCTGAAAGACAGCGACGTCTATGTCATGCCCTCGGTCAGCGAGCCCTTCGGCATCTCGCCTCTTGAGGCCATGCAGTGCGGCACGCCTACCATCATATCGAAACAGAGCGGCTGCGCCGAGATTCTCAACAACTGCATCAAGGTTGACTACTGGGACATTCACGCCATGGCCGACGCCATCTACTCCATCTGCTCCAACGAGTCGCTTTTCAGGTACCTCAAGGAAGAGGGCAAGCACGAGGTTGACCAGATTACCTGGGAGAAGGTGGGCCGCTGGATACGCACGCTCTACATAAGGACGCTGGGGTGGGAGTAACCCCCTCCCGTCACTCCCGAGGGGGAGAAGGAGCTGGCACGCACGCTTCTCTACCTTCAAAATGATAACCATAAATAAATAATAATTTAGAAAGCCTGGACTCTCTCCCTGAAAACCGCCAGGCACTCCCCTCTTCCGGAGGGGTCGGGGGAGGCCTCTTATGAAAACAATTTGCTTATATTTTGAGATACATCAGATAGTACATCTGAAGCGCTACCGTTTCTTCGACATCGGTACGGACCACTACTACTACGACGACTACGAGAACGACCGCTCCATCAGCGACATTGCCGAGCGCAGCTATATGCCCGCTCTCAACACGCTGCTGCAGATGATCAAAGACCACGGCAAGGCCTTCAAGGTGGCCTTCTCGCTTTCGGGCACTGGCGTGGAGCAGCTTGAGCTGCATGCCCCGCAGGTGGTGGAGAAGCTGCAGGAGCTCAACGAGACTGGCTGCGTGGAGTTTCTGGCCGAACCTTACAGCCACGGCCTCTCGTCGCTGGCCAATGCCGATGCCTTTGCACGCGACATGAAGAAGCAGGCCGACAAGATGGAGGAGCTCTTCGGCCGACGCCCCACCGTGGCCCGCAACTCGTCGCTCATCTACAGCGACGACATCGGCGCGCAGATAGCCGCCATGGGCTATAAGGGTATGCTCACCGAGGGTGCCAAGCACGTGCTCGGCTGGAAGTCGCCCCACTACGTCTACCACTGCAACATGGCGCCGTCGCTGAAACTGCTGCTGCGCGACGTGGAACTCTCCGACGATGTGTCGCTGCGCTTCAGCAATCCCGAGTGGGAGGGCTATCCGCTCTTTGCCGATGCCTACATCAGCCGCATCGCCAATATGCCTGCCGAGGAGCAGGTGGTCAATATCTTCATGGAGCTGTCGGCCCTCGGCATCGCCCAGCCGCTCTCGAGCAACATCCTCGAGTTTATCAAGGCCCTGCCCGTGTGTGCCCGTCAGAAGGGCATCACCTTCGCTACGCCCTCTGAGATATGCATGAGGACAAAGAGCGTGGGCGCTCTCGACGTGCCCGACACGCTGAGCTGGGTCGACGAGGAGCGCGACGTGTCATGCTGGCTGGGCAACGCCATGCAGCGCGAGGCTTTCGAGAAGCTCTACAGCGTGGCCGACCGCCTGCTCATTGCCAACGACCCGCGCATCAATCAGGACTGGGACTACCTGCAGGCATCAAACAACTTCCGTTTCATGACCACTAAGCCCTCGAATGTAGGCCTCGATCGCGGCATCTACAGCTCGCCCTTCGACGCTTTCACCAACTATATGAACATTTTGGGCGACTTCATCAACCGCGTCAATGCCCTCTATCCGCTCGACATCGACAACGACGAGCTTGAGGGACTGCTCACCACCATCAAGAATCAGGGTGACGAAATTGAGATGAAGGATAAAGAGATTGAGCGCCTGAAGGCGCGGCTCGAGAAGTATGAGACTCTCGACGAGCAACGTCAGAAGCCGGCCGAAAAGCCTGTTGCCGCAGGGCAGACGGAGCCTGGGGGCCAAGGGAAGATTACAGCCAAGAAGGCTGCTCCGAAGAAGGCTTCCGCCAAGAAGGCTGCTCCGAAGAAAGCTTCCGCCAAGAAGGCTGCTCCGAAGAAGGTTGCTCCGAAGAAGACTTCCGCCAAGAAGGCTGAGTAGCATCGGCATGGCAGCACTCCCGTCGGGGCCCGGCAACGAGGGCCTCGGTGCTGCGCAATGAGTGCCGGAATGTAACGCGACGAGGGCTTGAATGCAATGCGTTCAGGCCCTCGTCGATATTTAGGTGTGCTATTGTTTCCCTATTTTTATCTTCAGACGGTGCTTTGCGGCGTCAGCACTCGACGTGCCGACCATCACCTCATGCAGTCCCGGCACCACGCGCATGGTGTTGGTGGCGGCATCCCACGTCTCCAACTCATTGCGTCCGAGCATGATGGCCACCACCTGCTTCTGGCCGGGCCTCAGGCTGACCCGCTTGTAGCCACGCAGCGTCAGGCGCGGGCCGTCGGTATCGTCAGGCCGCCGCAGATATACCTGTACGGTCTCCGTGCCTTCCCGCTGCCCAGTGTTCTCCACCGTGCAGGTGACGAAGAGGCGTCCGTCGCTAATCCTGGCCTTTGTCTTCTTCACGGCAAACGTGGTGTAGCTCAGCCCGAAACCGAAGGGAAACAGCGGCTGCTGCAGCATATAGCGGTAGGTACGGCCCGCCATGCGGTAGTCGAGGTAGTCGGGCAGCTGCTCGTCGTTGCGATAGAACGTGACGGGCAGTTTGCCGCTGGGGTTCACCGCGCCGCTGAGCACCTCGGCCAGGGCCTTGCCTCCCAGCTCCCCACCGTACCATGCCTGTATGATGGCATCGCAGGTCTCCAGTTCAGGAGCCAGTGCTATGGCACTGCCCGAGCAGCACACGAAGACCACCCGCCTGCCCGTCTCGTGCAGCCGGCGCAGCATCAGCCGTTGGGCCTCGGGCAGCTCGATAGTGGTGCGGTCGCCGCCCTTGAAGCCCGGCTCGTCTACCTTCATCTCCTCGCCCTCCAGCCGAGGTGATATTCCGCCCACGAAGACCACCAGACTGGCATCGCCTATGCGCCGCAGCATCTCTTCGGGTGTCACGTCGTTGCGGGTTGGCGAGCACCCCTCCACATAGCGCACCTGCTGGCCGAACTGCTGCTGCAACCCCTGCAGTATGGTGACCGTCGTCGTCGGCACGCCATTGTAGTTGCCCCACATCATCGTCGAGTCGGTGGCGTTAGCCCCCACCACTGCTATCTCCATCGCGGGGTTGCCGTCTAAAGGCAGTATGCCGTTGTTCTTCAGCAGCACGATGCTCTCGCGGGCCATCTGTAGCGCCAGCGCCTTGTGCTCGCGGCAGGCCACCACCGTGTCGGGAATCATAGTCCAGGGCACCATGTCGTCGGGGTCGAAGTCGCCCAGGCGGAAGCGGGCCCGTAGCAGGCGCCGCAGACTGCTGTCAACCTGCGCCTCGCTCAGCATGCCCCTGGCCACGGCCGCCGGTATGCTGCGGTAGACGCTGCCACACTCCACGTCGGTGCCGGCACCGATGGCCATGGCCACGGCCGAGGCACTGTCGGGTGCTACCCCGTGGCGGCCGGGCAAAAAGTCGCGAATGGCTCCGCAGTCGCTGGTGATGAGCCCGTCGAAGCCCCATTCCTGTCGCAGTATCTGCTGTTCGAGCCTGCTCTGTGCGCAGCAGGGCTTACCGTCGAACCGCTGGTAGGCACACATCACCTCTTCCACACCAGCCTGTTGCACCAGCGCCTTGAAGGCAGGCAGGTAAGTCTCCCAGAGGTCGCGCTCAGGCAGATGCTCAATGTCGAATGTGTGGCGGTTCCATTCCGGCCCGCTGTGCACGGCGAAGTGTTTGGCACAGGCCAGCAGCTTGCGGTACTGCGTGTCGTCGGGACCCTGCAGGCCGCGCACCGCAGCCGTGCCCATCTTCGCGGTGAGGAAGGGGTCTTCGCCGTAAGTCTCCTGTCCGCGTCCCCAGCGTGGGTCGCGGAAGATGTTGATGTTGGGAGTCCAGAACGACAGACCCTGATAGCGCTTCACCCGTCCGCTGCGCTTGGCCTGTCTGGCCTTCACCCGCGCCTCGTCGCTCACGGCGGTGAACACACGCTCCACCAGCGCGTCGTCCCATGAGGCCGCCATGGCCATGGTGATAGGAAACACGGTGGCCGTGCCGTTGCGCCCCACACCGTGGAGTGCTTCGTTCCACCACTCAAACGGTGGCACGCCGAGTCGCTCGATGGCCGGTGAGTGGTCCATCATCAGCAGCATCTTCTCTTCCAGCGTCAGCCGTCTGAGCAGGTCGTCGACGCGTTGCTCCACGGGCAGCAGCGGGTTATGGAAGGGCATTTGCTGCGCTGTGCTCCCCATCGCGACAGAGAGCGACATGCATAGCATGAGTATTCTTCTAATCTTCATAACGTAAAAAAATTGATGTAGCAGTTTTGGTCGGTAAAAAACTTTCTTGGTTGCAAAGTTACGAAATGTCAGGCGCAAAACAAAGAAAACGCGTTTCTTTTTTTATCAAGACGGAGTAAGTTTGTGGCTTTTGACGCGAGTTACAAAAACACGGCTGTAAAATTTTTTAAAAACACTGTGGAATCTGTCGGAAATATTCTCTGTTTTTAGAATTATTAATATGCAGGACGCAATATTTCCGGTCGTCAGCGTTTTCTAATCAGAAAAACAGATTTGCATGAACGCTATTATGAAGTATCTTGTCTTGTCATTCACTTTTGCAGTCTTGCTGGTATGCTCATGCCGCAAGAGCAGGGTGGACATGGTGCCTTCACCAGCCATAACGGCAGAAATGGCCTACGAGGGAGTAAACAACTATTGCCATAGTGAGTTCGACTGGAGCGTGGCCGAAGAGAATCCTTCCTTGATGTATGTGACGATGGGAGACGAGACGGAATCAGAGTACAAGGTGATATTCCGCAGCTACACAGGCACTTTTGTGTATTTCTATGTGGAGAAGGCCAGCGGTAGCACGAGAATGGTGGAGTACGTGCCGATGCTTGAAGCGGAAAGTGAGGCAGGGACCATTGACCTGTTTGACTATCTGGCGAAGAAGGAATAGGCAGCAATGGGACCATGCACGTGTGTGAATCTCAATTCGGCGGATATTCCACGAGGCAGGGGAAAAAGAAAATGTGGAGCGGAGAGCAAAAAATAGTGGGCAAAGGTTGCACGCGTCTGCTTTTTTTTCATTACCTTTGCAAGCAGAAAACCGAACATTGTTTTTTATGGAATATATTGTATCGGCACGAAAATACCGCCCCATGTCGTTCGACACGGTGGTGGGACAAAGCGCCCTCACCACCACACTGAAAAATGCGGTGAAGAGCGGCAAGCTGGCCCATGCCTACCTATTCTGCGGTCCGCGCGGAGTGGGCAAGACGACGTGTGCGCGTATTTTTGCCAAAGCCATCAACTGCCAGAACCCCACGCCCGACGGCGAGGCCTGCGGCGAATGCGAGAGCTGCCAGTCGTTCAACGAGCAGCGCTCACTCAACATTTTCGAGCTTGATGCGGCCTCAAACAACTCGGTGGAGCACATCAAGGCGCTGATGGAGCAGACGCGCATACCGCCGCAGCTGGGCAAGTATAAGGTGTTTATCATCGACGAGGTGCACATGCTTTCCACAGCGGCCTTCAACGCCTTCCTGAAAACGCTCGAAGAGCCGCCCGCCCACGTCATCTTCATACTCGCCACGACCGAGAAGCACAAGATTCTGCCCACCATTCTCTCGCGCTGTCAGATTTACGACTTCGAGCGCATGACGGTGGAAAACACCATTGCCCACCTGAAGCGCGTGGCCGAGAAAGAGGGCATCGGCTACGAGGAAGAGGCGCTGGCCGTGATTGCCGAGAAGGCCGATGGCGGCATGCGCGACGCGCTCTCCATCTTCGACCAGGCGGCGTCGTTCTGCCAGGGCAATATCACTTACCAGAAAGTGATAGAAGACCTCAACGTGCTCGATGCCGACAACTACTTCAAGCTGGTAGACCTTGCTATTAATAATAAGGTGGCCGAGATGATGGTGCTGCTCAACGACATTATCAACCGCGGCTTCGACGGCGGATTGCTCATTCAGGGCCTGTCGCGCCACGTGCGCAACGTGCTCATGGCCAAGGATGCGCAGACGCTGCCTCTGCTCGAGGTGAGCCAGCAGCAGCGCCAGCGTTATGCCGAGCAGGCACAGCGGGCTGACACTCGCTTCCTCTATGGCGCCCTGCGGCTGATGAACCAGTGTGACATCAACTACCGGCAATCGTCGAACAAACGCCTGCTCGTGGAGCTGACCCTCATCGAGGTGGCGCAGCTCACTCAGCCCGACGAGGGGCCGGCCGGTGGGCGTAGGCCCAGACGACTGAAATCCCTGTTTAAGAACCTCGTTCAGCAAGTGCAGCCCAGACAGCAGACGGCCCCGCAGGTAGCCGCGGCTGCACAGCCGAACAACCCGCAGGAGGGCATGGCCGCGCAGCCCGCTGCCACCCCCGCCGCACAGCCCGCTGCCATCCCCGCTGCGCAGCGCCCGGCCATCAAAGCCTCGCAGCTGGGACTCTCGTGGCACAACCTGCGCCAGCAGGCCCATCCGCAGAAAATGCAGATACTGCCTGGCATGCAAGGCGCCGCCGACCGCGGGCCGCAGACCGATGAAGCATTCCGGCAGGAGGACTTGGAGCTGCAATGGCTCTCTATGTGTATGCGCATGCCGCAGCAGATGGCCGGCATTGCCGCCCGAATGAAGAATATGAACCCCGTCATCACCGAAATGCCCGCTGTGGAGGTGGTGGCACCCAACGAGATTGTGAAGGACGAGGTGGAGACAATCCGCGCCAAAATTGAGGCCACGCTGCGCCTCTATCTGCACAACAGCAAGGTGAAACTCTCTATCCGGGTGGCCGAGCGTCAGGAGCAGGTGAAGATTCTGTCGAGGCGCGAGCAGTTTGACGAGTTGGTGAAGCAGAATCCCTCAGTGGACAAACTCCGACAGGCTTTCAACCTGGAACTGGCGTGAAGGGAGTGATGAACCTTGAATGATGTATGATGAATTGACGGCTGGCGCCGTTCTTGAATTTTGAATTATGAAGAAAGTGAAAGAGACATTGCTGCGACTGGTGCGCAACAACTATGTAAAATACATAGTGGTGCTGGCCTTTGGGGTGGCCTTTGTGGGCTTCCTCGATGAGAACAGCATCTGGTCGCATCTGCGCAACAAACAGCGTATTGCTGAGCTGCAGGAGGAGATATCACACTATGAGGCGGAGTACAACCGCGACCAACAGCGCATACACGAACTGAAGACCGACCCGAAGGCTATGGAGAAGATTGCGCGCGAGCGCTACTTCATGCGTGCCCCCGACGAGGATATCTTCGTGCTGAGCGACGATGCCCCCACTCCCGTAACCCAAACCCCCGAGAGTCATGAAACAGCTGAATAAATGGCAGTCGGTCCTCTTCGTGGCCGGCGCCCTGCTTATGGTGATAGGTGCAGGCAGCAGCCTGCTCAAGTGGGCCTTGTCGCCCTACGTGTTCGCCCTCGGTGCCTTGGCTTTTGCCTCCATGCAGATGCTGCAGAGCTACGAGGGCAGCAACCTCACCGTGCGCCGCCTGCGCCGCATCATGCTGCTCAGCGATGTGCTCTTCCTCGTGTCGGCCGCACTGATGTTTGCGGGCAATGGCAACCCCCTGAATATCGACTGGATGACATATCTTCAGTATGTGCATCAGAAGTGGGTGCCCGTGTTGCTGCTGGCAGCTATACTGCAACTTTATGTGACCCACAGAATCAGCCACGAGCTGGAGCGAGAGGCAAAAAAACGCTAAAAGAGCGCTCCATTGTTTTAAATTGAGCAAAATTATTTCCTACATTCAATATATCGTTGTACATTTGCAGCCGATATTAAGACTGAATCTATGAAAATATTATACGCTCTAACCTTATTGGCTCTGCTCAGCTCGTGTGCAGAGTTTTACAATATTCAGGGAACTTCGTCGGTGAGCAGGCTCGACGGCAGCAAGCTCTACCTGAAAGTGGTGCGCGACAATAGTCTGCAGAACATCGACTCCTGTGAGGTGGTGCACGGCAAGTTCCGCTTCTCGGGTCAGCTCGACTCCGTGACCATGGCGTCGCTCTTCATGGACGACCAGAACGTGATGCCAATCGTGGTGGAGCGGGGCGATATCAGCATACGCATCGACGACGCACAGCAGAAGGTGAGTGGTTCGCCGCTCAACGAGTTGCTCTACGATTTTCTCGACCGCCATCAGCAGCTTGACAACCAGCTGGTGGAGCTCAGCCACCGCGAGAGTCAGATGCTGCTCGACGGCATCGACGAGTACGTCATCGGGCAGCAGCTGTCGGTGGAGGCCCAGAAAATTGCCCGCCAGACCGACAGTCTGGAGACGCATTTCATCATAGATAATTTCGACAATGTGCTGGGGCCCGGTGTGTTCATGATGATTACCAGTGGCTACCGCTATCCCGTGCTGACCCCTCAGATAGAGGAACTGATGAGCAAAGCCACCGACCGCTTCAAGAATGACCCCTACGTGAGCGACTACTACCGCACGGCCAACGAGATACACGCACAAATGCAGGCTGGCACCGGCGCATCGGCACCAGTCATCGAGGAGCCTAACGACTCTATTGTGCAAAGCATACTTAACGCAGAATGAGACAACTGATAAAAGGAGGGCGCATCGTCAACGAAGGGCGCATTTTTGAGGGTGACATCGTCATCGAGGGTGAGGATATCGTAGATATCATTGAGCGCCGGGCGTCGGGCAGTGGAAGTCAGAAGAGTGTCGACTTGCAGTGCCCGACGCTCGATGCTACGGGCTGCTATGTGCTGCCCGGCGTTATCGACTCGCACGTTCACTTCCGCGAGCCCGGACTGACGGAGAAGGCCGACATGGAGAGTGAGAGCCGTGCGGCGGCTGCTGGCGGAGTGACCACTATCTTCGACATGCCCAACACTGTGCCGCAGACCATCACGCTCGAGGCGCTCGACGAGAAATACCGCATAGCCGCCGGCAAATGCCACGTGAACCATGCCTTCTTCTTCGGGGCCACCAATGACAACGTGGACCTCTTTGGCCGACTCGACCCGCACCGCACGCCCGGCATCAAGCTCTTCATGGGCTCGTCGACGGGCAACATGCTCGTAGACCGCGATGAGGCTCTCGACCGCATCTTCAGCTCGGCAGGCCGCCTGCCCGTGATGGCGCATTGTGAAGACACTGCCGTCATCAACCGTAACATGACGCTGGCCAAGCAGGGCAGCGACGACCCCGAGGTGAGTCTCCACTCCCTCATACGCAGCGAAGAGGCCTGTATGGCGTCCACTCAGAAAGCCATCGCTCTGGCTACGAAGCACGGTGCGCGCCTGCATGTGGCCCATGTCACCACGGCCGACGAGCTCGACCTCTTTCAGCCCTCGGCCTACGACGAACGTCGGTCGGCCTTCAATGTAGACATCACGGCCGAAGTGACCGTGGGTCATCTCTGCTTCTCTACGTCAGACTACGCGCGGCTAGGCACCCGTATCAAGGTGAACCCCGCAGTGAAGAGCCCCGTAGACCAGTTTATGCTGCGCCAGGCGCTGACCGACGGACACATCACGACCATTGCCACCGACCATGCTCCTCATCTGCTTTCGCAGAAGGAAGGCGGCTGCGCCCGGGCGGCAAGCGGCATGCCCATGGTGCAGTTTGCCCTGCCCACCATGCTTGAGCTGACAGACCAAAAGGTGCTCACACTGCAGCGCATGGTTGAGCTGATGGCCCACAACCCCGCACGCCTGTTTGAGGTGAGCCGCCGCGGTTTCCTGCGGCCAGGCTATAAGGCCGACATCGTGGTGGTGAGGCCCCGCAGCGAGTGGACCGTGACACCCCAGCTCATCGAGAGCCGCTGCGGGTGGAGCCCCATGGAGGGCCACCGCTATCAGTGGCGCGTGGAGTTGACGCTCTGCAATGGCCAGCTGTTGTACAGCCATGGCCAGGTAGACCGTCAGATAGTGGGACAGCCCGTCGTGTTCCGCTGATTTTTTTCATTGCGCATTATGATAACAAGGTATATCATCCACCATATAGCTCTGCTTGATGCGGTATGCCTGCTGCTGCCCTTGCTCCTGTTGTGCATCGGGTGGCGGGCCATGCGCCGGCGCCGGAAGTGCTGGGGGGCATGTTGCATCGCTGTGGGCTGCATCGCAGGCTCGCTTTATGCCTATGGGCGCTACTTCGGGTCGCTGCAGTTTGAGGTCAGACGGGTGGAGTTTGCCAGCGCCGACCTGCCCGCCGCCTTCGATGGCTATCGCATTGTGCAGTTCAGCGACGCCCATCTGGGGGCCTTCGCAGGCAGTCGGCAAGCCTACATACGCCGCGTCGTCGACAGCATCAATGCGCAGCACCCCGATATGGTGGTGTTTACGGGCGACCTGCAGAACATAAGCTTCGAGGAAATAGAACCCCATAAGCAGTGGCTGAGCCGCATCGAGGCCGCCGACGGCGTCTTCTCCGTGCTGGGCAACCACGACTATGCCGACTATCTGCTCACCGACGACCCCGTGGAGGTGAACCGCCAGCTGGGCGGCTCGGTCGGCATGCATCAGGAGTTGGGCTGGGTTCTGCTGCGCAACAGTTGGCGCAGGGTGCAGCGCGACAGCGCGTCTATCGTCATTGCGGGCATGGAGAACGACGGCGAGGGCCGCTTCCCCGGGCTCGGCGACCACGTGAAAGCTCTCTACGGCCTCGACCGCGAAGAGTTTGTGGTGATGCTCGAGCACGACCCTACGTCGTGGCAGCGCCGTATCTTGCCCCACACCCATGTGCAGCTGACGCTGAGCGGCCACACCCACGGCGGTCAGATAGCGCTCTTCGGGTGGTCGCCGTCACAGTTGCTCTACAGGCAGAGCTGTGGCATGTATTATGCCGGCGGCCGCGCCATCTATGTGTCGAAGGGCCTTGGCGGCGCCATACCCTGGCGTATCGGCGTGCCGGGTGAAATAGTGGTCATCACGTTGAAAACAAAGAAAAAATAACACTCTTGCAGCCGTATGAAATACCTCTATCGTGTCTATCAGCTTTGCGTGGCCCTGCCACTGGGCCTCGTTGTCACTATTGCCACCGCCCTGGTCACGGCCGTGGGCTGCTCTCTTGGCGGCGGGCGCTTCTGGGGTTACTACCCCGCCAGTCTGTGGGGGCGCATCGTGTTGTGGCTGCTGCTCATTCCTGTCAAGGTAGAGGGACGCGGCCATCTTGACAAGGAGCAGTCGTATGTCTTCGTGGCCAACCACCAGGGAGCCTTCGACATCTTCCTTATCTATGGTCATCTGGGGCGTCAGTTCCGGTGGATGATGAAGCATCAGCTGCGCAAGATTCCCTTTGTGGGATGGGCCTGCGAGAAGAGCCACCAGATATTTGTAGACAAACGGGGCCCCAGCAAAGTGAAGGCTACCTACGATGCGGCGCGCGCCACGCTGCGCCACGGCATCAGTGTGACGGTGTTTCCTGAGGGGGCGCGCACCTTCACCGGCCACATGGGACTTTTCCGTCGCGGCGCTTTCGCCCTGGCCGACGAGCTGCAACTGCCTGTAGTGCCGCTCACCATCAACGGCTCGTTCGACATTCTGCCGCGCCAGCGTGGCGTAGGCTTCGTCGAGTGGCACCGGCTCACGCTCACCATTCATCAGCCCATCATGCCAGCCGGACAGGGAGCCGACAATATTCATGCCCTGCTCACGCAGTCGTATGATGCGGTGATGTCGGCCCTTGATGCCGATTATCAGGGCTATGTGGAGAATCCCGACCAATAAGCTGTCGCGCCGGCCTCGGCGCCGGCAGTGTGACGGCTAATTTTTATTCGGCGAATGACGGGCCGCGTCGCTGAAGGCAGTATTCTTGCCAGGCTGCTAAGTAATTGCAATAAAAGTTTTTTTCGAAAAAAAACTTAAAAAGGCGATGTTATCGACTTTTTTTATTAACTTTGTGTCTACAAAGCGGAGAAAAAGAGTCAATAACCTCTCTTCTTTTTCCAAAAACATACGACAAACCATTGATTATGAACGATTTCAGAAAATATGCAACGCAGCATCTCGGCCTCAACGGCCAGGTGCTCGACGATGTGGTGAAGGCTCAGGCCCAGTATCTCAACCCCTACATCCTGGAGGAACGACAGCTCAACGTGACGCAGATGGATGTGTTCAGCCGACTGATGATGGACCGCATCATCTTCCTCGGCACGCAGATTGACGATTATACTGCCAACACGCTGCAGGCACAGCTGCTCTATCTCGACTCCTCAGACCCTGGCAAAGACATCTCCATCTATATCAACTCGCCTGGTGGCAGTGTCTATGCCGGACTTGGCATCTACGACACCATGCAGTTTATAACTTCCGATGTGGCCACCATCTGCACCGGCATGGCTGCCTCGATGGCTGCCGTACTGCTCGTGGCTGGGCAGGAGGGCAAGCGTTCGGCATTGACCCACAGCCGTGTGATGATTCATCAGCCGCTTGGAGGCGTGCAGGGTCAGGCCAGCGACATAGAGATTGAGGCCCGCGAGATACAGAAGCTGAAGAAGGAACTGTATACCATCATTGCCAACCACTCGCACACCGACTACGAGAAAGTGTGGAACGACAGTGACCGCAACTACTGGATGACGGCCGAAGAGGCGCGCGAGTATGGCATGATTGATCAGGTGTTAATAAAGAAATAGGACTGAAGAGTATGGCCGCGGCCACCACAGGTCGCGGCCGGCAGCAATGACGCGTAATGAAAAAACAATGTAGTTTCTGTGGCAGAGGAGAAAAAGACGTGCGACTGCTCATCACGGGCATCAACGGCTTTATCTGCGAAGACTGCGCCCGGCAGGCCTATCGCATAGTGCTTGACTCGGGCATCAACGACAATAAAGACAAAAGCGAAAAGAAATATGAGCAGCGCGAGGTGCCTAAGCCGCGCGAGATAAAGGAGTATCTCGACCAGTATATCATTGGACAGGATGAGGCGAAGCGCTATCTCTCAGTGGCCGTATACAACCACTATAAGCGACTGGGACAGCCCGTCGATGAGAAGGAGGGCGTGGAGATAGAGAAGTCGAACATCATCATGGTGGGCTCCACTGGCACAGGCAAGACGCTGATGGCGCGCACCATAGCCAAGCTGCTCGACGTGCCGTTCACCATCGTCGACGCCACGGTGTTCACCGAGGCCGGCTATGTGGGTGAAGATGTGGAGAGCATTCTTTCGCGCCTGTTGCAGGTGGCCGACTACGACGTGAAGGCTGCCGAACGGGGCATTGTCTTCATCGACGAAATCGACAAGATTGCCCGTAAGAGCGACAACCCGTCTATCACGCGCGACGTCAGTGGCGAGGGTGTGCAGCAGGGACTGCTGAAACTGCTCGAGGGCACCATGGTCAACGTACCCCCGCAAGGTGGCCGCAAGCATCCCGACCAAGAGTATATTCACGTCGATACGCGCAACATCCTCTTTATATGCGGAGGAGCATTCGATGGCATTGAGCGCAAGATTGCCCAGCGGATGAACACCCGTACGGTGGGGTATAACTCGGTGCAGAATGTTAGGAAAATTGACAAAAACGACTTGATGAAGTATGTGCAGCCGCAAGACCTGAAGTCGTTCGGCCTTATTCCCGAGATTATAGGTCGTCTGCCCGTGCTCACCTATCTCAACCCGCTGGGGCGCGATGCACTTGAGCGTATTCTCATAGAGCCGAAGAACTCTATTGTGAAGCAATATATAAAGCTGTTTGCCATGGACGGTATTCAACTGACGTTTGCCAAGGAAGCACTCGAACTGATTGTCGACAAGGCGGTGGAGTATAAGCTTGGAGCTCGCGGACTGCGCTCTATCGTGGAGAACATCATGATGGACGCTATGTTTGAGATGCCGTCGAAAAAGGTAAAGAAATTTGAGGTGACACTCGATTATGCCAGGCAGCAGCTTGAGAAATCATCGGGCGCACTGAATGAGAATGTAGTCTGACGCCTCTGGTGTCATCATGAGAACACCGCAGCACCAGTAGCCGGCAGAGCTTCGGCAGCACGCTGGTGTGAAACGAACAAAGATAATAGAAATGGTCTATATTGCAGGGGAAGGACACAGTCCCCTAACAGATGAACATGTAGCCTATGACTGATAAGAAAAATCTCGCCGAAGCATTGAAGCGATACTTCGGCTTTGACACCTTTAAAGGCGACCAGGAAGCCATCATTGAAAACCTGCTGGCGGGCAATGACACCTTTGTGCTCATGCCTACGGGGGGCGGCAAGTCGTTATGCTATCAGCTGCCCTCGCTGCTCATGGACGGGGTGGCTATCGTCATTTCGCCGCTTATTGCGCTGATGAAGAACCAGGTGGACTTCATCACCCATCTGAACGAGCACGAGGGCATTGCCCACTATCTGAACTCGTCGCTCAACAAAGCTGCCATCGACCAGGTGAAGGCCGACATCAAGTCGGGGCTTACCAAGTTGCTCTATGTAGCTCCGGAGTCGCTCACGAAGGAAGATAATGTGGAGTTTCTGAAGACAGTGAAGGTGTCGTTCTATGCCATCGACGAGGCACACTGCATCTCGGAATGGGGCCACGACTTCCGCCCCGAGTACCGTCGCATACGTCCTATCATCAACGAGATTGGCAAAGCTCCCATCATTGCGCTGACGGCCACGGCCACCGACAAGGTGCGCACCGACATCAAGAAGAACCTGGGCATCGTCGGCGCCGCCGAGTTTAAAAGCTCGTTCAACAGGCCTAACCTCTACTACGAGGTGCGCCCCAAGACGAAGGACATCGATAAAGACATCGTGCGCTTTATCAAACAGCACACCGGCAAGAGTGGCATCATCTACTGTCTGTCGCGCAAGAAGGTGGAGGACCTGGCCGAGGTGCTGCGAGCCAACGACATCAAGGCGGCTTGCTACCACGCCGGCCTGGAGTCGGCCCTGCGCTCGCAGACGCAAGATGACTTCCTCATGGAGAAAATCGACGTCATCGTGGCCACCATCGCCTTCGGCATGGGCATCGACAAGCCCGACGTGCGCTTCGTCATTCACTACGACATACCCAAGTCGCTCGAGGGATACTATCAGGAGACAGGGCGTGCCGGACGTGACGGCGGCGAGGGTATCTGCCTGGCTTTCTACAGCTATAAAGACCTGCAGAAGCTCGACAAGTTTATGGAAGGCAAGCCCGTGGCTGAACAAGACATCGGGCGCCAGTTGCTGCAAGAGACGGCAGCCTATGCCGAGACCAGCGTCTGTCGTCGCAAGATGTTGCTCCACTACTTCGGCGAGCAGTATCCGAAGGACAACTGCGGCAACTGCGACAACTGCCTGCATCCCGTCACCAAGATTGAAGCCAGCAACCAGCTGGTCACTGCCCTGAAGGCTATTGTGGCCATCAAGGAGAACTTCCGCAGCGACTATGTCATCGACTTCATCACCGGCCGTGAGACCGACGAGATTGTGGCTCACCATCATGACGAGCTCGAGGAGTTCGGGTCGGGCGAAGACGACAACCCAAAGATATGGAACCCCGTCATACGCCAGGCGCTCATAGCTGGCTATCTGAAGAAGGAGGTGGAGAATTACGGCCTGCTGAAGGTGACGGCCACCGGCAAGCGGTTTATCAAGGAGCCCCACTCGTTCTTGGTGGTGGAAGACCATGAGTTCAGCGAAGACGACGAACCGGCCGATGGAGGCACCAGCGCACTCGACCTGACGCTCTCGGCCATGCTCCACGACCTGCGCCGCAAGTGGGCCAAGAAGCTGGAGCGCCCCGCCTATGTCATCTTCCAGGACGTCAGCATCGAGCAGATGGCCACCTACTATCCCGTGACGCTTGAAGAACTGAAGAACATACAGGGCGTGGGCGACGGCAAGACGCGCCAGCCTTACGCCAAGGAGTTTGTGCAGGTAATCAAGAAATACTGCAGTGAGAACGACATTGAGCGGCAGAGCGACCTGCGGGTGCGCACCAAGGCGAAAGACTCGATGCGCAAGCTGAAAATTCTGCAGAACATCGACCGCCGTATTGCCCTCGATGACATTGCCAACGCCCTGGGCATTGACTTCGAGGAACTGCTCGACGAGCTGGAGGGCATCGTGCTCTACAGCGGCAACAAAATCAACATCGACTACTTCCTGCAAGACATCATGGACCCTGATGACATCGACGACATCTTCGAATTCTTCCGTGAGCAGGAGACCGACGACCTTGAGGCTGCCTACGAGGAGTTCGGCAGCGACTTCTCTGAAAATGAGATACGCCTTGTGCGCATCAAGTTTATCTCAGAGATGGCGAACTGATTTGAGTTAAGAGTTAAAAAATTAGGAATGAAGAGTCAGAAGTCGGGAGCAGAACCAGGTCTCTGGTAAGCTCCCGACTTCTTTATACACGGCAAATAACTCACGACTCTTCATTCCCAACACGTAACTGTTAAAAGCTCCTAACTTAAACAAAAAACTTCTCATTCCTAACTCCTAACTCCTAACTTTTTACTATCTTTGCACGCAATATAAAAAAAGCTATAATATTATGTCATCATTTATTGCAGATAAAATTGTGATGGACGGTCTGACTTTTGACGATGTCCTGTTGATTCCCGCTTATTCTGAGGTGTTGCCCAAGATGGTAGAACTGCGCACGCACTTCTCGCGCAACATCGAGTTGAACATCCCATTCGTGACGGCTGCCATGGACACCGTCACCGAGAGCCAGATGGCCATTGCCATTGCGCGCGAGGGAGGCATCGGCGTCATTCACAAGAATATGTCTATTGAGGAGCAGGCCCGTCAGGTGGCCATCGTGAAGCGGGCCGAGAACGGCATGATCTACGACCCTATCACCATACCCCGCGGCAGCACTGTGGCACAGGCTCTCGACATCATGGCTGAATATCACATCGGCGGCATCCCCGTGGTCGACGAGGAGAACCACTTGGTGGGCATCGTCACCAACCGCGACCTGCGCTTTGAGCGCCGTCTGGACCGGCCCGTCGACGAGATTATGACGAAGGAGAACCTCGTCACGACCCACCAGCAGACGAATCTCTTTGATGCTGCTGAGATTCTGCAGAAGAACAAGATTGAGAAGCTGCCCGTGGTGGATAAAGACTACCACCTCATCGGGCTTATCACTTATAAAGACATCACCAAGGCTAAAGATAAGCCCATGGCCTGCAAGGACGAGAAAGGCCGTCTGCGCGTGGCTGCCGGCGTAGGCGTCACGGTAGATACGCTGGAGCGTATGCAGGCACTGGTGAATGCCGGGGCCGACGCTATCGTCATCGATACGGCCCACGGCCATTCGAAGGGCGTCGTCGACAAGCTGCGCGAGGCAAAGGCTTCGTTCAAGAACATCGATCTCGTGGTGGGTAACATTGCCACGGGGGCTGCAGCACGTATGCTCGTGGAGAACGGTGCCGACGCCGTGAAGGTGGGCATCGGTCCGGGCTCTATCTGCACCACCCGTGTGGTGGCCGGTGTGGGCGTGCCCCAGCTGTCGGCTGTCTATGATGTCTATGACGCACTGAAAGGCACGGGGGTGCCCCTCATCGCCGATGGCGGACTGCGCTACTCGGGCGATGTGGTGAAGGCTCTGGCAGCCGGCGGCTCGTGCGTCATGATTGGGTCGCTTGTGGCCGGCACGGAGGAGAGCCCCGGCGACACCATCATCTACAACGGACGTAAGTTTAAGTCTTATCGTGGCATGGGCTCGCTCGAGGCCATGGAGCACGGCTCGAAGGACCGCTACTTCCAGGCTGATACAAAGGACGTGAAGAAGCTTGTGCCTGAGGGCATCGCCGGTCGCGTGCCTTACAAGGGAACGGTGCAGGAAGTCATCTATCAGCTCACAGGCGGTCTGCGCTCGGGCATGGGCTATTGTGGCGCTGCCAACATCGAGCGTCTGCACGAGGCCAAGTTCACCCGTATCACCAACGCTGGTGTCATGGAGAGCCATCCGCATGATATCACCATCACCAGCGAGGCCCCGAACTACTCTCGCCCCAACGACTGATCACCAGATAAGAAAACCATTTGCCTGCGTCATCAATAGTCTGACTCAATGGTAAACTGGATTTGGAAGAAAGCAAAATAAAGAAACAATGAGACGAATGTTAATTTCTGCTTCGCTGCTCTTCAGCATGGCAGCAGGCGCACAGACGGTCGGAGACCCCGTCATTATGACCATCAATGGCGAGCCGGTCACTCGTTCGGAGTTTGAGTATTCGTACAACAAAAACAACTCGGAGGGCGTCATCGACAAGAAGTCGATTGACGAATATGTTGACCTGTTCATCAACTACAAGCTGAAGGTGCAGGCCGCACTCGACGAGAAGCTCGACACGATGATGAGCTATCAGAAGGAGTTCGCCCAGTATCGCGACCAGCAGGTGCGCCCGATGATGGTCACCGACGAGGAGATGGAGCAGGAAGCCCGTAAGGTCTACGACCAGACGGTGGAGCGCATCGGCCCCGACGGGCTCATCAAGACGTCGCACATCCTGCTCCGCGTGGAGCAGCAGGCTCCGCAGGAGGCATGGGACAAGGCTCGCCTGCGTGCCGACTCCATCTATAAGGCCCTGAAAGACGGTGCCGACTTCGCAGAGCTGGCCCGCAAGTTCTCGCAGGATCCCGGCTCGGCCCGCAATGGCGGACAGCTGCCCTTCGTGCAGCACGGCCAGTTCGTGAAGGAGTATGAGGATGCTGCCTTTGCCCTGCAGCCCGGTGAGATGAGTGGGGTGGTGAAGTCGGCCTTCGGCTACCACATCATCAAGATGGATGAGCGCAAGCAGATGGAGCCCTATGAGTTCCATCATGAGAACATCTTGAAGTGGCTTGAGCAGCGCAATGCCCGCGATGCCATTGCTCAGCGTAAGGTGGAAGAGATGGTGAAGGCCAGCGACGGCCAGCTCACCAAGGAGCAGATAATGGAACAGAAGGCCGAAGAGCTGTCGAAGAACGACGAAGAGCTGAAGTATCTCATCCGCGAATACCACGACGGGTTGCTGCTCTACGAAATCAGCAACCGTCTCGTGTGGGACAAGGCCGCCAAGGATGAAGCCGGCCTGGCCCAATATTTCAAGAAGAACAAGAAAAAGTATGCGTGGGATGAGCCCCGCTATAAGGGCATGGCCTACCATGTGAAGACTCAGGACGACGTGAAAGCTGTGGCACGCTGCGTGAAGAAGCTGTCGTTCGACAAGTGGGCCGAGGCACTGCGCTCGACGTTCAACCCCGACTCTGTCATCCGCATCCGCGTGGAGAAGGGTATCTTCAAGAAGGGCGACAACGCTCTCATCGATAGCCTGGTGTTCAAGAAGGATACCACCGTCAGCCACCTGAAGGACTATCCTATCGACGCCGTCTACGGCAAGCTGTTGAAGAAAGGTCCTGAGGAGTATACTGACGTGCGTGGCCAGGTGGTGGCCGACTATCAGGAGCTGCTTGAGAAAGAGTGGGTGGCCCAGTTGCGTCGCCGCTACACCTTCACCGTCAACCGCGACGTGCTTGAGACGGTCAACAGGCATGGTGCCAGCGAGTAATGTCACTTTTGAAAACAGCAATACAAAAGCATGAGACTACGTAACTTATATATGTCGAAACATGTGCGGATGGCGGCCTCGGCCCTGTTCGCCATGTTCGCCTCGTTATATGGCGGTCCTGCGATGGCCCAGCAAAATGTGGTAGACGAGGTTATCTGGGTGGTGGGCGACGAGCCAATCCTGAAGAGCGAGGTGGAGATAACCCGCATGCAAGCCGCCATGGAGGGCCAGCGCTGGCAAGGCGACCCCGACTGTACTATTCCTGAGCAGCTGGCCGTGCAGAAACTCTTTCTCCACCAGGCTGCCATCGACAGCATTGAGGTGACCGAGAATGAGATTTCGCAGCAGATAGAGGCCCGCATCGACTACATGGTGTCGCAGATAGGCTCGCGTGAGAAGCTCGAGGAATATCGTAAGCAGAGCCTGAGCCAGATCAGGCAGTCGATGCACGACGACCTGCGCGACCAGATTATGATTCAGCGCATGAAGGAGAAGCTGGTGAAAGACATTGCTGTCACGCCTGCCGAGGTGCGCCGCTATTTCAAGGAGCTGCCGCCTGACAGCATTCCTTTTGTGCCCACTGAGGTAGAGGTGCAGATTATTTCGCAGACACCGCGGATTTCACCTGAGGAAATCAACCGCGTGAAGGATGAGCTGCGCGACTATACCGACCGCGTGAACCGTGGTGAGACCAGTTTCCAGACGCTGGCACGCCTCTACTCTGAGGACCCTGGCTCGCGCCGTACGGGCGGTGAGATGGACTATGTGGGGCGTGGTATGCTCGACCCGGCCTTTGCTGCCGTCGCTTTCAACCTGACTGATCCTAAGAAGATTTCGAAGATTGTGGAATCGGAGTTCGGCTTCCACATCATTCAGCTGGTCGACAAGCGTGGCGACAAAATCAAGGTGCGCCACATCCTGCGCAAGCCTGTGGTGGCCGACTCGGCCATACAGCAGTCGCTGGCCCGTCTCGACTCTATTGCCAACGACATTCGTGCCGGTAAGTTTACGTTTGAGGAAGGGGCATCGGTCATCTCTGACGACAAGGACACCCGCATGAACCGCGGACTCATGGCCAACCGCACGGAGGATGGGCAGACGTCGCGTTTCAAGATGCAGGAGCTGCCCGCCGAGGTGGCCAAGGTCGTCGACACCCTGCAGGTGGGCCAGATATCGGCTCCCTTCCAGATGATTAACGAGCGCGGTAAGACGATCTGCGTGATTGCCAAGCTGAAGAGCCGCACCGATGGCCATAAGGCCACTATCACCGAGGACTTCCAGACCATGAAGGCCGCGGTGCTGGAGAAGCGTCGTCAGGACAAGCTTCATGCGTGGGTGGTTGATAAAATCAAGAACACCTATGTCAGACTGAGCGACCGCTACCGCGACTGTAAGTATGAGTATGAGGGCTGGGTGAAGTGATTTTTTTTGATTAAGAATTTAGAATCGAAAATTGAGAAGGAGCGCGACCATAGACAGAACTCGCAGGGGCATTCAGGTGCTCCTGCTCTTGTTGTGCGCACTTGTGGCGTATGGTGCCACAAGGTCGCGCCCTCAGCGTCCTCGCAAGAAAGCCAAAGACCAGCGGGTGTACCTGGTGCATGCCGATGAGCTGCGCTACGACCAGTGGAGCAACAACGACGCCCAAGTGCTTGTAGGTTCAGTGCAGTTTGAACATGCCGGGGCGCGGCTCTATTGCGACAGCGCCAATTACTTCGAGGCCAGCAACTCGTTTGAGGCTTGGGGACATGTGCGCATGGTGCAGGGCGACACCCTCTCGCTCACCAGCGACTATGGCTACTACGACGGCAACGACCAGATGATGGAGGCCATCGACAATGTGGTGCTGCGAAACCGCAAGACTACACTCTACACCGACTCGCTGTTCTACGACCGGTTGTGGAGCGTCGGCCATTTCGAGAACGGAGGCCGGCTGGTAGACGGTGCCACCACGCTGACCAGCGACTGGGGCGAGTATCACACCGACTCGAAGATGGCCGAGTTTTATTATAATGTGGTGATGACCGACAAGCAGTTTAAACTCAACACCGATTCGCTTTACTATAATACCCGCACGAAGCAGGCGCATATCATCGGCCCCTCTGACATCGTCTCCGGACGCAGTCATATCTACTCAGAGCTGGGCTACTACAACACCCAGACCGAAGAGGCGCAGCTGCTCGACCGCTCGCTGCTGCGCAACGAGGGGCGCACGCTGACGGGCGACAGCCTCTGGCACAATGGACGCACGGGCGTCAGCGAGGCTTATCGCAATGTAATATATATTGACTCGGTGAACAAGAATAAGCTGACCTGCAACTTCGGCCATTATGAAGACAGCATCGGCTTTGCTGTGTGCACCGACAGCGCGCTGGCCATCGACTATTCGCAGCGCGACTCGCTCTTCGTGCATGCCGACACCTTTAAAGTCTACACCTTCAACAACCACACTGACTCGGTCTATCGTGTGCTACATGCGTATAATAAGGTTCGCGCGTATCGCATCGATGTGCAGGCCGTGTGCGACTCATTGGTCTACAGCTCTCTCGACTCTTGCATGACCATGTACAGGGATCCTATCGTGTGGAACAACAACCAACAGCTGCTCGGCGAGGTTATCAAAGTGTATATGAAAGACTCGGTCGTCGATCATGCCCACGTCATCAACCAGGCTTTCTCCGTGGAGATGCTCCGCGAGAAAGACTGCTACAATCAGGTGTCGTCGAAAGAGATGTTTGCCTTCTTCGAACAGGGTGAGATACACGAGGCACGGGCCAAGGACAACGTGCTGGTGGCTTACTATCCGGAAGACAAGGGCGACAGCACCTACACGGGCCTCGTCTCCATGGAGACCAGCGAGCTGCGCATGACCATGGCCGAGAAGAAGCTGGAGCGTATTTGGACCCCCAAGGCAGAAGGTGTGATGTATCCTATGTCGCAGATACCCCCGGCAAAGCGTTTCCTCGAAGGCTTTGCCTGGTTTGACGACATCCGGCCCACGTCGCGACACGATGTGTTCCGCTGGCGTGGCAAACCTGCTGACAAGTCACTGAAACCAAAACTGAATACTTATGGACCGTCCGCGAACCTTCAATCATCTGCCAATCTACATCGATGAGCGCAAGGAGCGCTTGGCAGATGTGGAGCGGAGGGTCAGACAACAACTGGGGCAGAGGGCAGACCATCCTGACGGTCGTCGCACTGGCAGTCTGCATGGTGCTTTTACGAAAGCAGGTCAGCGGCGTCGCCGACGCAGCGTGTGGGTACAGATGCTGCCGATGGTCTTAGTCTTGATAATTTTGTTTATCGTTATATTGGCAATCATGTTATGAGCGACATCATCCAGCTGTTACCCGATTCCGTGGCTAACCAGATTGCTGCTGGCGAGGTCATTCAGCGTCCAGCCTCGGTTATCAAGGAACTCGTGGAGAACTCCGTCGATGCCGGCGCCAAAACCATCCGTGTGTTGGTGGTCGATGCCGGGCGCACGTCGATTCAAGTAATCGACGACGGCTGCGGTATGTCTGAGACCGATGCCCGTCTGGCCTTTGAGCGTCACGCTACCTCGAAGATACGTCATGCCGACGACCTTTTCTCGCTTCATACCATGGGGTTCCGGGGTGAGGCGCTACCTTCCATCGCTGCCGTGGCCCATGTCGAGCTGACCACGCGCCTTGCAGGCGAAGAGTTGGGCACATGTCTTACGCTTCACGGTTCGAAGGTGGTGGGGCAGGAGCCTGCTGCATGTCCCGTAGGCTCTAATTTCAAAGTTGAGAATCTCTTCTTCAATGTGCCGGCCCGCCGTAAGTTCCTGAAGACCAATGCCACCGAGCTGAACAATATCCTCACGGCTTTCGAGCGTATCGTGCTCGTCTATCCTGACATCTCATTTATGCTGTATAGCAATGGTCAAGAACTGCTGAATCTCAAGGCTGGCTCGCTCAGACAACGCATCACCGATGTGTTTGGCAAGAAACTCAGCCAGGAGCTGCTGCCTGTCGATGTCGACACGTCGTTTGGCCGCATCCATGGCTTTGTCGGCAAACCAGAGTCGGCCAGGAAGAAGGGCGGACAGGATTACTTCTTCGTCAATGGCCGCTTCATGAAGCATGCCTATTTCCATAAGGCGGTGGTCAGTGCCTACGAACGGCTCATTCCTGTCGGCATGCAGGTACCTTATTTTATATACTTCGATGTAAATCCTGCCGACATCGACGTGAACATCCATCCTACAAAGACCGAGATAAAGTTCGAAAACGAGCAGAGCATCTGGCAGATTCTGTCGGCGGCTGTGAAGGATGCCATAGGAAAATTCTGCGAGGTGCCATCCATTCAATGGGACACCGAGGGGAGTCCTGAGTTCCCCGTCTTCGACCCCGACCGTCAGGCCGTGAAGATGCCACAGGTGAGCTATAACCCCGCCTATAATCCCTTTGACGGGCATTCTGACAGCGGAGGCGATGCCCCATCGCTGCGGCAGACCCCCAAAAAGGTGCCCTCTGATCAGTGGCAGCAGCTCTATGAGGCTGCTCTGCATCAGTCGCGGCAGCCCGAACAGTCCGTACTCTTCGACGAAGAGACGGCGCAGCCCACTTCTGCCGATGAGCTTATTGCCGACAAGTCGCCTGTACATTATCAATATAAGGGACGCTATATCATGACGGCAGTCAAGTCAGGACTCATGATTATCGACCAGCAGCGTGCCGACATCCGCATTCGCTTCGAGCGCATCATGGAGCGGTTCAGGCAGCATGCCGCGGCTACCCAGCGTGTTCTTTTCCCCGAGGTGGTGCAGTTCTCGCCGTCTGACAATGTCATCATGCAGCGCTGTCTGCCTGATTTGCTGGCCATGGGCTTTGACATCAGTAATCTTGGCGGCGCCAGCTATGCCGTCAACGGTGTGCCGACGGGGCTCGACGGCCTCGACCCCGTCACGCTCGTGCGCAATATGGTGAGCGATGCCCTGGAGACCGGACAGAGTGGGGAAGAAGAACTCCATGCCGCCTTGGCCCTCAGCCTGTCGCGCCATGCAGCCGTACCCTTAGGGCAAGTGCTGTCAAATGAAGAGATGGAGCGCATCGTCAACGAACTCTTCGCTTGCTCCAATGTCAACTACACGCCCGACGGTAAAGCCATCCTTTGCATCCTTCCGCAGCAAGACATCGAGCAGCTCTTAGGCTGATGTACTACGGCAAGGCTTGCAATTCTTTATGTTTCAACGTGTTTGTTTGTTGCAAACTTTATTACTTTTCCCCGCAGAGTGGGAATCCAGCCACACTTAAGGATTGTGTAAATAAAAAAAATTAAAATTAACGATAAAAAGTACATGAAATTCTTGGTTGGTTCTGAAAAAATGCGTAACTTTGCTGCGAATTTGTGCAAATATAAACACGAACAGGCCTTGGTTGTGAAACATGAGGCAACAATGTATGTATATGGACAATTGATCAATTAATATTAATTTATAAAAATTATTATGTTCATGAAAAAGAAATTTATTAACGGATTGCTCATGGTATCCATGTTAGTCGGAGCCACGAGTTCGATGATTTCTTGTAAGGACTACGATGATGAGAAAATCATAGACCTGCAGGGAATGCTGGCAGACAAGGATGCCGAGTTGCGTGAGATCATTGATGCCAAGGTGAGGGATCTGCAAGGCCAGATTGACTCTCTCAGCTTGCTGCAGCGCCAGTGCAAAGAGAATTGCCAGGCTAAGTTCGACGATGTCTATGCAAAGTTTGGCAACTACTACACCAAGACAGAGATTGATACGAAGTATGGCGATCTGATGACTTTCATCCAGACGAATTATCTCACCGAGAATGAGATTATTGAGCTCCTGAAGCGTCAGATGGGTGGCACCCCCGGCAGCGACAAGACCCTGCAGGAAATCTTCAATGAGTGGCTCGAGAACAACGACCTCATTCAGAATCTGATTACTCAAATCAATAACCTCAACACGCTCACTCTTCAGATTAAGGCTACTGCCGATCAGGCTCTTGAGCTTGCTCAGCAGAATCAGCAGGCCATTGAGAACCTGAAGCCCCGCGTGGAGCAGAACGAAAACGACATTGCTGACCTGCAGAGCCTCTACGATGCTCTGAATCAGCTGGCCAACCAGAACAAGGAGAACATCGAAGGCCTGACCGATCGCGTCACCACCCTTGAGAATACCATCATCGGCTGGGGCGATCGCCTGACTGCCGTTGAGAAGAAGGCTGCCGACAATGAGGTTCGCTCTAAGGCAGACAGCATCCGCATCGACAACCTGATTCAGGATGTGGAGAATAAGTACAACGAGCTGAAGAACCGCGACCAGCAGCTGGCCGACAGCCTGAAGGAAGTGTATGACAACCTGCAGGTGCTCCGCGACAGCGTTGCTCTGGTTGACCAGAAAGTCGACGACCTCCGCACCGAGGTGATGGATCTCCTCGATCAGGCTAACCAGCGCATCGAAAACGTTGAGAATCGTCTGGGCGACCTCGAGACCAAGTTCAACACCTTCGAGCAGGAAGTCAACGAGAAGCTGAACGACCTCGAGGAGCGTCTGGCTGCCGTCGAGGAGCAGGTAGAGGCCAATACTAATGCCATCGAGGAACTCCAGGGCTTCCAGGAGAAGGTGAAGAACGCTATGGCTAAGTACATCAGCGGTATCATCCTCAACAAGACCATGAATCCCGTATTCGGTTCAATCAACCTGCCTGTTGACGGTCGCACCACCATCCTGGCCAACTATCATGGCTACACCACCGACCAGGGCGTGCAGTTCCCCGCTTTCTCTGAGGGTTACTATGCAAGCTCTGTCGACTTCAACCGCGTCAAGAACGATATCGAGATTCTGAAGAATGTCAAGGGCGCTATCAACAAGTCGGGTGCTCAGGTGCTCCTCACCAAGGACGGCAAGGAAGGCAATGCCGGCACGCTCTATCTGACCATCAATCCCACCAACCGCGACTTCAGCGGCACCGAGTTCGTGCTCATCAACAGCAAGAACGAGGAGTCGCCTGTCAAGCTCAGCGATATCCGCAAGAGCGACCACCTCATCAACTTCGGCTGGAACCGCGCACGCCAGACTGGCGATCAGAGCGAGAACGGCTTCTATGAGGCTCAGGCCACGATTGACAACGCTGCCCTGCTCAACGCTCGCACGCACCTCAAGCTCGACATCCAGTCTATGAAGAATGTCGTTAACGACGTGAAGAGCTGGCGCGACGGTATCAGCGCTACCAATATTGCTACTGCTATCTATGCTAACGTGAACGATGTGCTCGAGGCTGACGCTCTGAAGGCCACTTGGACCGATGACGTGAGCGGCGAGGAGATGAGTGTTGTCTCGCAGTATTCTATTGCTGCTACCACCGTTAAGCCTCTCGGCTACGGCTTCATGAAGGATGTGACGTACAACGACCAGCTCCTGGGCATCGAGACCTTCGCTGACCAGATCTTCAACAAGTTCGACAACATGCTGAAGCCCCTCGTCGACCGTTACAACACGCTCGTGAACTACATCCTCGAGCTGAAGTATAAGGACTACGATCCCGAGACCAAGACCCTCACCATCGTTGCCCTGCTGCCCGCTGGCACCTTCGATGAGGATATCAAGGTGGTTTGGAACAGCGACCACACCAAGTGCGACACTGTCTGGACGAAGAATGCCGATGGCACCTTCGATGTCAATATCCGCATCTCAGCTATGGATGAGCTGATGCAGACGCTCTACAGAATGTACGACAACGACTGGGATAAGGTGAAGGAGAACATCGACAATTGGAAGAGCAAGCTCGACACCATGTTCCTCGAGATTAAGGAAGACCTCCTTGGCAAGCTCGACAGCGTCACGCTGAAGGAGACCATGGGTATCACCAAGCTCTACGACTACATCGAACTGCTCAACAAGCACTTCCGTCGCTGGCTCGTGCCCAACAAGTACATGCAGCCCATGCTGATTGCTCACAACGACCAGGGCTACACTCGTCTGAGCCGTGTGAAGCGCGCTCCCTCTGTGCTCAACTCCACGACATTCTCGCTGCGTCCCACAACCTTCAACGTTGAGGTTCTCTCGCCTGCTTACAAGAAGATCATCGTGGCTACCGATGTTTACGATCAGAATGGCAAGACCAATGAGGCTGCTCGCAGCGCATTCAACGAGCAGGAGAATGTAAACCAGGTCATCGATGGTGAGTGGCAGAAGTTCGATGTCAACATCGAGAAGGGCTACACCTACGAGATTCTCTACATGGCACTCGACTACAGTGGTGAGATTGCTGCTCGCAAGTACTATGTAAAGGTGAAGTAAAGAGAGAGTGAATCCACATTGTTGAACGTAATAAAGAATACAATTATGAATATTAAGAAATTGTTAATGTCTTCTATGCTGATGCTGGGCTTCGTCTCAGCATCGGCACAGGAACCTGAGGTAAAGACTGTTTACGACTTCAATCCTCATTGGTATGTGCAGATTCAGCCGCTCGGTGGCCAGTACACCCTCGGTGAGGTGGCTTTCAAAAAGCTGACCTCTTACAATGCACAGGTGGCTGTTGGCTACCAGTTCCATCACGCACTGGGTCTTCGTCTGGCTGTCAACGCTTGGCAGAGCAAGGGCGGTAGCGACTATGGTGAAGAGCTGGGTCGCCTTTACACCTGGAAGTGGAAGTATGTTTCGCCCACACTCGATCTGACTGTCAACCTCTCTGACCTCTTCTGTGGCTACAACCCCCACCGCGTGTTCAACTTCAGCTTGATTGGTGGCTTGGGCGCTAATATCGCCTGGGACAACGACGAAGCTGCTGAGGTGCAGCCGAAGATTGCTGCCATCCACAATCCTCTGGTGATCAATGGTTCTACCGTGAACACCCCGCTGAGCCTGCTTTGGGACGGCACGAAGGTGAACTTCGTAGGCCGCTTCGGTGTGGCTGCCGACTTCCGTCTGAGCGACCGTGTGTCTCTCGGTCTTGAGGGAACGGCCAACGTGCTGACCGACCACTACAACTCGAAGCCCGCCAACAATGCTGACTGGTACTTCAATGTCAATGCCGGTGTGAAGATTGCCCTTGGCAATACCTACACCACCCGCACCATCAGCGATCAGCCTCGCGTCGTGGAGCGTGTTGTTGAGAAGGTTGTCGAAAAGCCCGTCTATGTCGAGAAGCCCGCTGAGAAGCCCGTGGCTGTCTCTAAGGAGCCTCTGCGCCGCGATGTGTTCTTCACCATCAACAGCACCGTCATCCGTCCTGATGAGGGCGTGAAGGTTGAGGAAGTGGCCAACTACCTGAAGAAGTATCCTGAGGCAAAGGTGATGATCACCGGTTATGCTGATAAGGGTACGGGTAACGCCTCTATCAACGCTCGTCTGGGCAAGGGTCGTGCCAAGGTTGTGGTTGATACCCTCGTCAACAAGTATGGCATCGATGCTTCGCGCATCATTTCCGACAGCAAGGGTGACACCGTTCAGCCTTTCGCTGAGAACGACCTGAACCGCGTCAGCATCTGCATCGCAGAGTAATTACCCTGAGATATAGGTAGTATCTACTTATAAACCTACCTTACACCTTAATCTACTATGTGTTAGAGTGAGTGTGTAAGGTAGGTTTTAGTTTAATCATAACCGTTTTATGAAAAAGTTATCTCTCATCTTGTCATCGGTTTTCGTTTGTGCGTCTCTTCATGCCCAACTCAATGGCGATGGCTATTACAGAGTGCTCAACCAGAAGACCTCACGCTATATCACCGTGCAGGATAACCGTGGCAGCATCGACATTGCCACGACCAAGGCCGACCTTCTGGCCATCAAAACCGTGCGTGGCTTCGACCGCATGGTTGACGACCCCGCATCGGTTATCTATATCGAGTCGGTGCAAGGTCAATATAACCTGAAGGCACAGGGCACCGACACAAAAGTCATCACAGGCGGTCGTTATCTTAATCTGAAGAAAGTAGGTCCCACCTATCAGGCTTACGGCAAGGTCAGCGGCATGGAGATTTATCTCTCCGACGAAGAGAACCTGCTTGACCCCGACACGGCGCGCCTGGTGCAGAATGGCAACGGCTTCTATCGCAACTGGTACATCCTGCCCGTCAATCAGGCCGACAACCAGTATTTTGGCCTTCGCCCCGAGCTGTCGGTTGGTGGACATCGTTACCTGACGTTCTATGCTTCTTTCCCGTTTAACCTTCAGTCAAGCGGCATGAAGGCCTACACCGTGACCAAGGTCGACGGTGACATGGCTGTGTGGAAGGAGCTGTCAGGCACGGTGCCGATGTCAACGCCGGTGATTGTCATGTGCTCTACCGACAACCCTTCTACCAATCGTCTTGACATTGTCAATGATAACAACATACCGGCGCAGACCGACAATCTGCTGCAGGGCGTTTATTTCTGCAACGGCAATCCTGGCGATACACATTTCAACAAGGTGACGTATGATGCCAACACCATGCGAGTGCTCGGTGTGACGAGCAAGGGGCGACTGGGCTTTGTGAAGTATCAAGGCACCTATCTGCCTAAGAACCGCGCCTATCTGGTGGTGCCGGCCGGCTCGCCCGACGAGTTGACACTCATGACGCAGGCCGAGTATGATGCTGAGAAGGCCAAGGATGACGTCGTCGTCACGGCCGTGAGCTGCTCGCGACTCTATGGCGACGAAAATCCCACTTTCACCTACACCACGACGGGCCATGAGCTGAAGGGTGAGCCCGTGCTCAGCACGTCGGCCACGAAGTCGTCGCCCGTCGGCGTCTATGACATCGTCGTAGGCCGTGGCAGCGTTACCAACAATAGTGCTACGTTTGTCAATGGCACGCTGACCGTGACACCCGCTCCGCTGAGCATCACCGCCCGTTCTTACACCATCAAGCAAAACGAGCCTCTTCCGCAGTTCGGAGTCGACTACAGCGGCTTCAAGGTTGCCGACACCGAGGCTTCGCTGACGACCCTGCCACAGGTCATCGCCGACGTGCCTGCCGACAAGACCCCCGGCACCTATCGCCTGGTGGCCTCAGGAGCCACGTCGGCCAACTACGCCATTACGTATGCTGAAGGCACGCTGACCATTCTGGAAGCCGACGCCATCATGGTGAAGGCAGACAATGTCACCATGGCCTATGGCGACGAGGTGCCTCGGCTCACCTATACCGTGGAAGGCGGCACACTTCAGGGCGAGCCTGTCATCACGTGCGAAGCCACGAGCCAGTCGTCAGTAGGCGTCTATGCTGTGAAGGTGTCGCGCGGCAGCATCGACTATCCCAACCTGCTGTTTGTTGATGGTGCGCTGACCGTCGTCAAGGCTCCGCTGGTGGCCTCTGTTGGCAGCTATACGCGTTTTAAGGGTGAGGCAAACCCCGAGTTTGAGGTTAGCTACGAAGGCTTCCGCAATGCTGACACCGAGAGCGTGCTCATCGCCAAGCCTGTGGCCACAACCGAGGCAACCGCCGACAGTCCTGAGGGGCAATACGTCATCAGCCTGTCTGGTGGCGAAGCGCAGAACTATGAGTTCACTTACGTCAGTGGCATGCTGACGGTGTTGGGTTCAGAAGGTCTGTCAGCCCCCTCTGTCAAGTTCACGTCTCCTGTCGACGTATATACCCTCACCGGGCGCAAGGTGCGCAGTCAGGTGCTCACCCTGGCCTCACTGCCCAAGGGCGTCTACGTTGTCAACGGGCGTAAGGTGGTGGTGCGTTAGCCATCCGCCTGCCATTTCCCCTGATACACCATGCAGGCTGCCTTCCTTCGAGGAGGGCAGCCTGCATGGTTTTTATGTTTCCCGCAAGTCGCTGCGCCGTCAGAAAATGCGCCGCGTGATGCGCAGGTTGAGCACAGGAAACACCTCAAACTTCTTGATGACATCTACATAGTCGCCCACCTTGCCGCGCACGTTCTTCACGTCGCGCGTCAGGTCGGTGCCGTCGTGCGTGACAACTTTCGGAGCGCCGCCCCAGAACAGCACCCCGGCATCGAAACCGATATGCCAGCGGTCGTCGTTCTTCACCAGACGCCCCTCGTAGCCCAGCCCGACGTAGGGTTTCAGACGGTTCACGTAGGCCCATGCCTTGGCCATCGAGTTCTCGTCGGGCACCATGCGGTAGGCTTCGCCTGCATGATATTTCACGTCGCCAATGGCATGCTTCAGGTCACCCTTCTGATGAGCTATCCATTCCCCGTCTACTTCTTCCCACTCGTCTTCGGTGTAGTATTCGTTTTCTGTATAGTATATGTCGTGTGCATAGTCGCCCAGACGTATGCTCATCTTGCCATACTCTATAAACTTCTGGGCATATTCGTCAGGCAGATAGACGTCGTTTTCGCCCACGGTAGTGAGGGGCTCGCCTGCCAAGGCCTTCTCGTAGAGGTTGTTGTATATGCCCACGGCCAAGAGCGACGGCATGTCTTCCGTCTTGTTATACGACTTGCCTACCTGTTTGTTGCCAATGTATATACCCGCCGTCACGCGCCAGTGCTTATTGCGAGGCAGGGGATAGAAGTCGGCCAGCACACTGAAGTTATAATAGGTGGGAATGGCCAGCATGTCTACTTTGTCGTCTACCTGGTAGCCTGTGAAGCTGCTCAGCAGCCCCGACAGCCTGTTGAATTTATTCTGGCTTACTTTTCTGAAATCTTCCTCCGTCTGTCCTTCTGCTTTCTCGCCCACCTGTACACCAAAATGGAGCACCTTGCTGATGTGTGGCATGAAGGCAAAGCCCGCTCTCAGCCTGAACTTGTCGCCTATGGGCATGGCTGCATCCAGCCCCACGCCCGTAGTGCCCGATGTGAGTGAGATATCAAGATGATTGAAGGCTTTAACTTTTGTCCTGAAGTCGCCTGTGTATTCCGGTGTCTGTGCGTCAGCATGCAGCGCCATCGCGGCCAGGGCAGCTATCAAAATCAAGTGATGTTTCATAAATATGTGCTACGTTATAAGTGACGTGTAGATTGGAAAGATTCTGCAAAGCTATTAAAAAAAGTCGAATTATGCAAATCTGCGTATTGTTTTTTTATGAAAAGCCGACCTATTTAAATTTTTCTATCAAAAAAATTTGCAGAATCCAGATTTTTAACGTACCTTTGCACCCGCATTTCGCGAAGGCAAGGGCGTTTAGCTCAGTTGGTTTAGAGCATCTGCCTTACAAGCAGAGGGTCGGCGGTTCGAATCCGTCAACGCCCACCAGAAGGGAGGGGGGAAGCCTTTTATAGAGAAAGCATAGAAATGACGAGGGCGTTTAGCTCAGTTGGTTTAGAGCATCTGCCTTACAAGCAGAGGGTCGGCGGTTCGAATCCGTCAACGCCCACAGCCCTTTTAGAAGTGACGAAAGACGGACGCAGATGTCCGTCTTTTTTTTGTTTTATCATAGAAATCTGTTGCCGTGCTGTTCTGAATTTTGGCCGGAATTGTGTGAATTCTGGCCAAAACCTACATGATTCCGGCCAGAATTTCGTGCCATTCCCATAACTCAGTAGTATTAGCGCCTGTCCAGCCTTTCTGCGTAGTACCTCTTTTTTTATTAAACTATGTTACAATCGGGTGCTGTTTTTTGCCGTTACGGTCTTTTTTCCTTATTTTTGCAAATCCCCCCAAGTAAGCATTGCCATTCGCCAGTCTGCTGAAGTGGTAGGTGGGTAATAACAAAAAAAGAACAGTAAAGACGTCATGACAAAAGAACGGAACAAAGCCGATGCCTATCGTGAGAAAGCCTATGGCGGCGACCCCAAGGCGATGAACAATCTTGGGGTGTGCTATGAGCGCGGCTATGGCGTGAAGGAGAACCTGACGCTGGCGTTTGAGTGGTATCAGAAGGCGGCCGACCTGGGCGACGTCTACGGCTGTTTCAATGTAGGCGAGTGCTACTACCACGGCAAGGGGGTGCCCCAGAGCCTTGAACAGGCATTCCGGTGGTATCTGAAGGCGGCCGAGCACGGCGATATGCAGTCGCAGGTCAACGTGGCCAATGCCTATTATCTGGGGCAGGGCGTACCGACCGACCATCACCAGGCCTTCCTATGGTACCGCGAGGCTGCCTTTCAGGGCCATGTGCTCAGTCAGAAAAACGTGGGCGCCGCCTACTGGAACGGCGACGGCATTGAGAAAGACGTGGGCGAGTGTGCCTTTTGGTATGAGCTGGCGGCGCAGGGCGGCGATGCGCAGGCGCAGTTTGCCATCGGCTGGTTCCACATGACGGGCACCGGCGTCAGCCGCGACGAGCGTCTCGGCCTGAGATGGATTCACAAGTCAACCTTCCAGGGCTATAAGCCGGCCATCGACTATTGCAAGGAGCACGGCTACCCCTGGTATTAGCAGTCGCCGCAGGCCCGGGGCCTCATTTGCCCACGGCCTGCGGCGTCCAGTTCTTGAAGAAGCGCAGCACCTTCTGCTGGTCGTAGCCCTTGCCCTCTTCCAGGAAGCTTGAGTCTTGAATGTGCAGCACGTGGCCGTCGGCATCGAGCACCACAAACACGGGGAACCCGAAGCGTGCCGGGCTGCCCAGGCGCTTCATCAGGGCGGCTGCAGCCTGAGCCTTGGCCTCGCCTTCAGACTTGCGTGGGTTGTAGTTGACGTGTATGTAGACAAAGTTGTCGTCAATCACCTGGCTGATAGTGCTGTCGCGGGTGATGAAGTCGGCAAAGCGCAGGCACCAGGGGCACCAGTTGCCGCCCACCTGGCAGACCACATATTTACCGTCGGTGGCGGCTTTGGCCAGAGCCTGATCTATCTGCTCCATGGGATTGATTTGCTCGTTGTACACTTTCTTCAGTTCGCTCTGTGCTGTTGTCGTTGCAGACAGGCAGGCAGCAAGCAGGGCGGTCAGCAATATCTTCTTCATACTTCTTGTTATTACTTATGAGTGATTATTCGTGAGCCATGACCGTACGGCTCGTTTCTGCCTGCAAAGATACGTATAATCGCGCTATTTCTGTTCTTTCCGCTCCAATTATTTAGATATTTTATATGCCCGTTCCCCTGCGGTAGCCCATCGGCAAGGATGTCACAGCAAAAGATATACCGTCAACTCGCCCCACTGCTCGCGGTGAGTGTCGGGCGCAGGCTGAATCATGGGAGCTGACGAAGCGAAACCGATGTCGCCGGTATAGCTGACGTCAGCTATGCGGTTGCCGCGCGTCATGTAGCATCTGGCGCTCATACCGCCGTCCATCCTGCCCAGCCTGTGCTGCCACGTGGCGCTGACAGCCACCTTGTGAAGATTGGCGCAACGGTAGGCATAGGGCGCAAAAGCCTGCTGGAAGTCGAGGTGTGGCAGCTGCGAATTTTGCATGCTCACGTTGTAGTGGTGTGAGCCTGTGTGCTGGCGGGCGTAGAGCAGACTGAGCCCCACGACGTCGCGGCGCCCCTGCCAGCAGGCGCCCGCCATGACATGAGGCGTCAGCCGCCGCACGCCGATGCGCCATGCCTGTCGCTTGTAGCGCTCATCATAGCGGTCGGCGGTCAGGCCGCCTTGCATGCTCAGCTCCACGCTGCCGCACTGGCGGGCCGCACGCAGGGCCGCTGTGGCCGTGGCGGTGTTGCGGCTGTAGTTTTGCCGGGTGTCGATGGTGCGGAAGTCGTAGATGTTGTTGTCCTTGTCGATGAGATATTCCTCGATGATGTTTTCGTAGCCCTTGCGCAGCGCGATGTCGGCCGTGGCCATCAGGTCGAAGTGCCAGTAGTCCTGCGGGGCATAGGTGAGCCGCAGCAGGGGGCTCAGGCGGTGGGTGCGCGATTCATACAGGTTGTAGATGTCGCTCTCCTCAGTCTTCATGTGGTCGTGGTCATAGGCCAGCGATGCGTGCAGTCGCAGCCTCCCGTTGCGGGGCGACAGATATTGCAGGCGTGCGCTCAGCTCGTCGACGTAATACATGCGCGACTTGCCGAAAGCCACACCGCTCTGACGTGTGTCGTAGAGTCCGAAACCGTAGCACACGAAGAAGCGGTCTTGCTGTCCTGGCCGCCAGTAGCGCAGCCGCATGTGCTGCTTGTTGCGCCCGTAGCCGGCATCGAGCATCAGCAGGTGGCTGCCCATGTGGCGGGCAGCGCCCAGTCCGAAGCGCAGCCAGGTGGTGGTGTTGAGTGCGCGCGGGTCAGTCAGCCGGTGAGCCTGTTCGCCGTAGAAAGACGCCTTCGCACCCAGAGTCCATTGTTTCATGGCGAAGCCATAGCCGCCCTCGGCGTAGTAGCAGTCGAAACGGAAGTGGCCGCCGCACGAGTCGGTCGAGATGTAGGGCAGGTAGAGCTCAGGCAGTCGCATGGCGCTCCACCCTATGTTGCGATGCGTGCCTTGCGCATATTGCAGACTGCCTGAGAGTGTGCCGCTGTGGGGTGTGGTGTGCTCGCCGTAGGCTCCGATGCGTCGGTCGGCAGAGCCGCGACCCTCGTAGGGTAGGAAGTCGCCTTCGCCGCGGGCGGCGGTCGTGGCGGCATATATCATGGCCCGGCGGATGTGGCGGGCAGTGTCGGTGGTACTGAACAGGTGTGCGCTGGCGGGGTTGGCATGCAGAGTCTTGCTGCTGGCCAGTGAGACGTCGGCCATGGCGGCATGGTAGCGGTCTTCCTGTGCTGACAGCGTGTGCTGCACGCGGTCGGCCTGTTGTCTCCCGTGGTCGTCGTCGCCGCCCGTCCGTCCGCTAGCCGTCGGCGGGCATGCCCAGAGCATCGCCAGTGTCGCTGCGATGCAGATATGTATGGTGTGCGTCATAAGTTGAAGTTGAAATATAGTTCCAGTCCGAAATAGGGGTCGTGCCATTCGCGCTGGGTGGTCTTGCTGCCTGAGATGTACTTCGGGCTGATGTCGAGCAGGCCTGTAGCAAAGAACGAGAGCTTGGTGCCCTTGCCGAACTCCTTGGTAGCCTTGATGTTCCACAGCAGCGATATGGGCTTCTCGTTGCGGGCGTACCTCACGGGCAGGATGGTGCGGCGGAAATAGCGGAAGACGGCATCGTCGGCCGCAATGAGCTCACTGACGCGGTCGTCTACGGCCATGCGCACATTGTTCATGTCGACGTATTCCGTGGGTATGTACTCGTGGTTGTCCTTATATTGCGAAGTGTTGGTCCACACCACCTGCAGAAAGTTAGTGAGCAGCAGTCTGAAGCGCGGAATGTGCGTGTTCAGCCAGATGTTGGAGTTGAGGCGGCGGTATTGGTTTTTGGCGCCGTTGTCGTAGATGCAGACGTAGGGATACTCCTTGCCGCCTATCTTTACCGCAGGGTAGTAGTAGAGTGGCAGCGACGAGGCATAGTCGGTCTGGTAGTAGGCGCCGTTAATCTCCACCATTGTCAGCAGCGGTCTGATTTTGGGAAATACTATGCGGTACTCAATGCCCCGTTTCGTCACCTTGCTTGAGTTCATCACACGCTGTGCGGTGGTGAAGAGGCTATACTGCTCTCTGACGTAGTCGCTCTTCTGCGGTGTGCGTCCCTCGATGCTCACGCCGGGCTTCAGCGTGGTGTAGAGGTCGTAGGTGAGTGGATGATACTCAGTGAAGTACTCGAAGCCCCTGTCCGACTGCTCGTAGAAGGCCGTCAGCGCCAGGCTCAGCCCCTGGTAGTCGAGGTCCCAGCCTGCCTCAATCTTCCGGTTCTTGTTGGCCCGCAGGTCGCGGTTGGCCACATCGTAGATGTTGGTGTAGGTGATGAGGTGGCGGTATTGCGGGTCGTTGGTGTAGGCATTGAGCATGTAGAAGTCTTTGTAGAGCTTCTCCGGGTAGAGGTAGTCGAGCGTGGGCGTCTTGCTCTCGGTGCCGAAGCCTATGCGCAGGGTGTTCTTCAGGGCATGCCCCATGGCGTAAGAGAGGTTGACGCGCGGGTCGGCCAGCAGTCGGCCGTGCAGGTAGTAGTCGGCCGGCAGGTTGAACAGCGCAGAGGCGCGCCCTCCGACCGACAGCTGCACCACGTGGTTCCGTCCGTCATCGAAGATGATGTCGGCCTGTGCATAGACGGCGCCGCTGCCCAAGGCGGGTATGTCGTAGTTGGGGCGCGGGCGCATGTATGAGTTGTCGTAGGGAAACGGCGGTCTCGTCTCGTCTTCTACCACGGCACCCGCGCCGTGGTTCTTCACGTTGGTGTATTCCGCGCCATATTGCAGGCTGAGCATCGTGTTTTTTACCAGTTGCATGCGCGAAGCAGCGTGCAGCTGGGCGTAGATGTTCAGCGGCTGGTTGTCAATGTAGAAGTCGCTGTAGTATTTGCGTGGCAGGTAGATGCCCTCGTGCTCCCCCTCCTCATAGGCCAGCGGCATATTCATCGGCCCAGAGCCAGAGAGCACCAGGCGGTGGCGGCTTATCTTGTCTCTTGTGTAGTCGGCCGATGCCGTCAGCTGCAGCTGGTCCAGCCAAGGCTTGCCCAGCGTCAGGCTGCCTTTCATCATGAGGGCAGTGCGGGCATAGTCGGCCTTGTAGGTCTCGTCGTACTCGTAGGTCAGCTCGTCTTTCTTCATCTTGTTGGTAGTGACGGTCTGGCTCAGCCGCCCGTCGAGGTCGAGCAGGCTGTTGCCGAGCCTGACCTTGTTGTTGTAGTAGACCTGCCCTGTCAGTCGTGAGAATTTGTCCATCTCCTCGCGGACGTCGTCGATGGCGTGCAGAAAGTCCACGCCAGCATGCAGCGTGCCGGCTTTCTCGCCCAGTCGCCAGCCCTTGCCGGCATACACAAGCTTGTTTTTCAGGTCGGTCTTCAGCCTTACGCGGAGCGGGGTGACCCCGTGCTTCGACGAGATGCTAATCATGCCGCTCGACAGGTTGCCGTAGCGTGCTGACGATATGCCGCGCGTGAACTCTACGCTCTGTATGTGGTCGGTAGAGATGTAGCGCAGGTCGGCCCCCTGGTTGATGCCCGTGCGTCTGCGCACCTCGCCGTCGTAGCTGCCGCTGCTGCCTTCGGTGATGCCCACCAGCTGCGAGCGGATGCCGTCGTTGGTGACCGGCGCGCCGTCGGTAATGATGCCCACGCCGAGCGAGGTGTTGGCGTCGCTGCCCACCTGGCGGCTGCTTATCTGCGCAAACTGCGTCAGGTTGTTTTCGCGGTAGACGCTTCCCGGCAACAGCAGCAGCACGTCGGCCAGCGAGGTGGGCTGTATGTACTCCAGAGCCGCCTCGTCGACCACCACCTTACCCTTGCGGCTCTTCTTGGCCATCACCTCAAACTCTGGCAGGGCGAAGCTGCTGCTCTGCAGCTGGAGCGTGAGAAACAGGTCTTTGCCTGCAGCAAATGGTCGCTGCAGCTTGGCATAGCCCAGACACTCCACCTCGAGCGTGTGCTTGCCGGCAGGTACTCCGCGCAGCTCGAAGCGGCCGTCGATGTCGCAGAGCGTGCGCAGCTCCTGACTCAGAATGCTGACGATGGCGAAGCTTGCGGCTTCGCCATCGTGGTCGGTAGTTACCCGTCCTCTCACGGTGCAGGTCTGGCCGAAGGCTGCTGCTACCGTGCACAGCATGAGGAGCACCGATAAGAGCGTCTTCTTGTTCTGAGCGGTAAGCATCACTGTTGCTTGTTGCGCCAGCCAATGGGGAAGGCAGTCTGTGTGAGTCCGGCGGCCTTGCGCTCGTTCACGTCCTGCATGTCTTCCAGACTGTTGTTCGTGTCCTGATAGAAAGTCTTCTCGCCCACCTTTATCTCCTTGCGTATGCAGAGCTCCTGGCGGTGACAGCCGTTGACGAGGAACTTGCCGCGGTCCACCGTCTCAGGAATCACACGCGTCTTCACGTCCTGCGGCACGTCGCTGGTCTGTATGCCGTCGATAATCTGGCTGGTCTCCACGGCCAGTATGTGGATGTCAATCTCGCCGGCCGGCGTCGTCTCAGTGGCTGCCACCTCAGTCTTCGACATGGTGGTGTGGCTGCTGACGAAGGCATCGATGGTAGACTGTAGCCCGTTGTTGAGGCGGAACATCACGGGCGACACATATCCGCGGGGTTGGAAGAAGAAACCGTAGGAGTCGCCGTTCTCCGTAATCAGCACGTTAGGCACCGAGGGGTTGTCCACATCGTTGGCATCGGGACCGTAATATACCTCGAAGTCTGCGCCGCTCAGGTCTACGGCATGGTCGTAGGCCACCTCGCCGGCTATCACCTCAGAGTGGTTGATGGCCGTGAAGGCTATCACCAGCTTCTCGCCGGGCTGCACGGGGTGCTCCTGGCCGCTGCCCGGAATGGTGATGAAGCCGCCAATGGGCACCTGGTCGGGGTAGTAGCTGTCATACCACAGTTGTTTGTTCTGCCACGACAGGTGCATCGTCACGCCGATGCTTACGCCGTCGGCATAGAGCACGTCTTCCGTAGGATTAAACAGCACGATGTACTGGTCAGGATGCATCATGCGGCCCGAGTTGGTCTCGCCGTTGAAGAATACTTCGCTGAAGATGAAGTCCTTGCCTAAGGCGCTTGCGGGCAACGAGTTGACATAGCCCTCGATGACCTGCCCAGACGCATTCACGCTGATATTCTCCATGCGCAGCGAGACAACCACCTGCTCGCCCTGGGCATTCGTTATGTTTTTCTCGATGGCAATGTTGTAGACGCCCATTGGGAGAGATACCGCTGCTCGGCCAAACGCATCCAGCGGAAAACGCTTCGTGTCTTGGTTGCGTACTTCTGTAAACAGAACGGGCGTTCCTTCTAACGAGCTCACGTCCAGTGCACCAGCCACCTTGGGAATGGCGCTGAACGTCACCTCAATGTTCTTCTCTGACTCATCGTCGCTGCACGAGGCCAGAAGCACCGGGCAGATAAGCGCTGCGAGTGCATATTTAAATAGTCGTTTCATTGTTGTTGGTTGTTTAAATGGGTTTTGTCTGTTTTTTTGTAATAATTGTTTATTGCTGTCACTGTTGAGCTAAGCTTCACGCGCTACTCCAATTTCACATACTTGATACTATGCCAGGTCAACAAGAGACCTACGGCTATCATCATCGGCGTGATGACATACTGACCGGCATTTGCAGAGGGCAGCTCTATGAAGGCATGAACCATGTTGAACAGCGTGATAAACATTGCCAGCACAGCATTTGTCAGTCTTAGCGGCTTGGAGTCGGCAGCATACATCACACACAAAATGCTGCATGCGGGGAGGAGATATGAGAGTGTCATCATCATCACAGTCATGCCCTGCTCGGCAACATCTTCGCCGACCATGGCGACGTCTCTGCCCCAGAAGATGGGCATCACGTCACAAATAGAATGGCATGCAAAACCACAGATGGTGAGCAGCCAGAGTACTGTAATTTTGATATTCCTTGCCATAGCGAATCAGTTTAGAAATCCGCTGCAAAGATACGCCTGTTCTGCGAATTGTGCAATACTTAAATTGTGTGATTTTTTTATTCTCTATACGCCTGCCATCATCCTTTGACGGCATCAGGCGTGGGCCGGCTGGCATAAGAAGAAAGCTGGCACACAAAAGCCTGTGCGACGATTCTTTTCTTCATGAAACAAATAAATTATAGAGACAGACATGCACAGAATTGCCGGAAAATGCTTAATTTTGTAGACGTTTTTTTTTGTAAGACTTACGACAATATGAGAAAAGCAAGCAGAGAGATGGATGCGACATTCGCATTGGAAGTGTTCGATAAGGCTCCGTATATTACCGTCAGCTTTGTGCGCCCAGACGGACATCCATACGGTGTGCCGCTGTCGTTGGCCCGGACCGACGACAGAACGTTCTACTTTCATGGTGCCTTGGAAGGGGAGAAAATGGACTGTATAGCCGCCAACGCGGAAGTGGCCCTCTCCGCTGTCACCCGATGTGCTCCTACGATAGGGCCGAAGGATGGCAACTTCACGCTGCAATATAAGTCGGCCATGGCTGTAGGCATTGCAGCGCTCGTGACGGAGGAGGCAGAGAAGATAGAGGCTCTGAGGGCTATCTGCCAGCGCTTCCTGCCTCACCACATGGATGCCTTCGATGCAGCCATAGCAAGGAGCCTGGAGCGGACGGCTGTCGTAAGGATTACTCTGACTGAGCCACCAACAGGCAAACGCAAGCAGTACGACAAGCAGGGCGAAGAAATGAAATGGGGGCGCATGGAGTAGGCCTCTTGCATCATCGGCAAAGACAATGGCACTTACGGCGCCGACATACCCAAGAACGTGTGGCACGGTTTAGAGTATTTGGAGCCCGGCGTCTTGCTGGGATGTAAGGAGGGGCCGTTCGTTGAGCACGAAATTGACGGGATACTGGAGATAAAGAAGTCGTGACCGCTATATCTTTCGTAAAGCCATAATCTTCGTGGGGCATGCCAGTACGCATTTGCCACACTTGATGCAGTCTGAATGCAGGTAGCCTGCGGCCTCGCCGCGAGAGTCGTAGGGCGTAAGCTGCATCGGACAGACACGGGCGCAGCTCTTGCATTTCATCTGACAGGCACTGCTGACGTGTATGGCCGTGTATGGCTTAGGCAGTGGCATCTTCTTGGGCGCTACCCATGAAGAGATGGTTCCCATGGGGCAAAAAGAGCACCAGGTGCGTGGCGCATAGATGAACGACAAGGCGATGCCGACGATGGTGGTCATCATGATGATTGTCCAGAACACGCGTCCTATATCACTCCACAGCGCCAGTCCGCCTTCACTCCAGCGTGCCTGGCTCAGCTGGATGCCGAACATCGTGAAGATGAAGAATACCATGAACAGGCGGAATCCTGAAGAGCGCACAAACCTTGGTATAGGGCGATGGGGCGAATAGCGAGACAGCAGCCGGTCGTACATATTGCCGCGAGGGCAGATATGTCCGCACCAGAAGCGGCCTCGCCAGATGCTGGTGAGCACCGGACCTATCATACAAATGAGGGCCACCAGGCCTATCACGGGGAAGAACCAGCCCAGCAGGATGTAGGCGATGATAATCCAGTAGAGTGGTAGTCCTGGGGTGGCGAAATGACGGTGGAAGCGCCTCTTGCCATTCTTTTTCTGTTCCATAGTTCCTGTTTTCATGTTTTCGGCTACAAAATTACGAAAAAAATAGTAAACAAACGAATGATTTCGTCTATCTTTTGTATCGCTCTTCATGTTGAGCAGGCCCTTTCCAGCTATACCTTAACTTCAGAATTACTATTCCGATTGATAAGCCTTTTCTGGTTTCAGCTATATTATAATCATCATCCCCCTTCATATACTACCACACCTTCTACACAGTTATTCGTTTCCTTATAGTTTGAATAATTGCCAGTAATTTTTTCTTCTGAATGAATGCTACCCCTATTTAGCCTGAATATTCCAATTTTGAAATAAATGACTAACAAATGTAAATACGTTTTCCAAACTGGGCGGCAATCTCAACTACATCCATTCTCTTGCTGCCGCTCTGTGTGAAAACAGATGTTCCCATCTATTCCCAAGCGTGATATGAATAGGTATCTCAAAGGCATCTTGAAGAAACTTAGCAAGACTGTTCCGTCCTTGATGGAGCTATATCCGACCGCATTATCACACGCAGAGATAAGGAAAGAACAACTCTATCAGGAAATGTGCAAGAAAAAGGAAAAAGGCGAAAAGCTTGATGCCGAGAAGAACAAATATTTCAAAAAGATGAAGACTTATGCCGAAGAACACAATGGTTCTCCTCTTTACATGTGTTTGAGAAATACATCAAGGTGGGTGTCAGCGAACAGGCCGACCGCATCTATAATAAGTTGAAAGTTCTGAAAGGAGAAAATAATAAGAAAGCAGGATGACACAACTGTTTGAATATTTCCAATTTGAAATAAATAATCAATAAATACCTTAAAAATACGGTATTATGTTGTAAATTTCAGATTTGAATATAACTTTTTTGCAATTTTCTTGTGTCTTTGCACATAAATTATTATCTTTGCACACAGAATTATAATAAACATCTTAAAACTATGGCACTGAAATTGAAAATAGGTTCGCCTGTAACAGGTGAAGATTTCTTCGGCAGAAACGCGGAACTGCAGAAAGCCGAAACGCTGATAGAATACAACAACCTGATGTTGGCTGCTCCTCGAAGAGTTGGAAAGACCTCTTTTGCCAAAAGGCTGATGGAGGTACAAAGTGCAAAAGGATGGAACACCATATTTATCGATTTGGAGGAGATCACCAATACTGAGCACTTCTTCAAGGCATTCTATGACGAGTTGATGACATTACCTGAGGCGAAACTAAAAGACAAGATAGCTTCAGGATTGAAGAAATGGCTGTCGGGAGTAGAAATCTTAACGGCAAACCTGCCTGTTAAAGCAACCGTCAAGATTGGTGCACCCAGCAACGATGACTTTAAAGAACTGGCAGAAGTGCTGAACATGCTGGATAATCACACGCTCATTGTATTTGATGAGTTGACCGTCTTGTTGGAGTCGCTTTCGGCATTGAATGATGGCGACCAGATGGTCAGAACCTTCTTGAATCAATTCCGCGCGTTACGCTCTGCTACGACAGAAATATGCAGTTGGCTGATATGCAGTTCCGTAGGTGTCAGGAATTTTACCACCCAACATAACTTGTCTGACACGATTAATGATGTGGCAGATTTCGACCTTGGGGCATTCAATGATGAGGAGGCCACTGCCTTTGTCACTCAACTTTCCCAATCCATAGGCGTTGAGATAAACGGTAAGGTTACTCGTTATTTGCTTGACAAAATCGGCTGGAATATCCCATACTTTATCCAGTTGATATTATCCAGACTTCCTATCGGTGAGGTTTCAAAAGCCAATATCGACGATGCTTATAATGGGTTACTACAGACAGGCTCTTTCGACACTTGGCATGAGCGTCTGAATAAGGAATATGGCAAGAATAAGGATGCTGCCAAACAGATTCTCCAATACCTGTGCATCGATGCGAAAGGAAAAACCAGGGATAGTATCTACAATTATGTCTATGCCAAATACCCTACCATTGAAAACGATGAATTCGGTTTGCTGCTGAGAGCACTGGTGACTGACGGTTATTTGGTGAGGACTGACAATCTCTATCGGTTCAGATCTCCCCTGCTACGCGACTATTGGAAAATGACCTATTGCTAAATTCGCAAAGCCATGACTGAGAGACAGAAGATGAAACAGACGTTGCAGGAGATTATCGACAGCAATGTAGCGGGTAGCATCCCCCAGCATGTACTGATAGCAGGAGCAGAGGGAACAGGCAAGAGTTATATGATTGCAAGACTCGAACAAGAACTTACCGCATCAGGTTGTTATGTCTGCAAGTTTCTATATCCTCATTGCAACATCGTGGCTGCTGACTATATTATAAATAAGGTGAGCAACCCTGATGGGCAGCGATGTGTCATTTTGATTGATGACTTCGACAAGATGCTGGACGCACTACCCAACGATGAGCAATACCGGTTGAGGGCCTTTCTCTTCAAGAAGAATGCTCCTACTCTGATAGCGACCTCCACAGGTCTGTATGACGGTTTCTCGGATTATCGTGCTCCATTCTACGATGCTTTCCGGGTGCTGCATATCCCTCGGTTAGAACAAGATGATGTTGCTGAGATTTTATCCGCAGAGGTTTTCCAGAAAGTGAAAGACCTTTCTGAGTTTCAAAATACGGTTTCCAAACTGGGCGGCAATCTCAACTACATCCGTTCTCTTGCTGCTGCTCTGTGTGAAAACAGAGGCATTGAAGATGTCGTAAAAGCAAACGACCGCTATTTCCGCTATATGTTCAGTTCGTTGCCCAACGTTCAGCAGCGGGCCCTATACGGACTGGCTCTCTCTGGTGAGACCGCAATATCTGCCGGCGTACAGAAGATGAGTGGGCTTTCTGCAGCCAACACCGCCTCTGCGCTTTTCAGGCTGGAGAAGCAGGGAATCATTGCAAAAATCGGAGACAAAAAGCGTAACGTCACTTATCAGATTAACGACTATCTGCTGTGGCTATGGATTATCAACAAGAAATAGATTAATTTCCTAAATAAAGGATAACGTACAATGGAAGATAGTAAAACGAAGTATATCGAGTCGAGCCTGGCAGCTTTCCGGCCGTAAGGACTTTTATTTTCTTAAAGGGGATTTATCCAAGGAATTTCAATATTGGATTCTGGGATGAAGAGGATTATAATGACCCGATGAGGTGGAGAAGGTTTGGGTACCCTCCACCTCTTTTCTCGTCTTAGATTCCACTCTTTTCTCGTCTTAGATTCCGTCTAATCCCGTCTAAATTTTCGTCTAAACTCGTCTAAATCTTACGTAAATCTCGCTTAATGCCACGTAAATTTGCTTATCGAGAAATGCCCTAGACAAAGGGGATTCAGAAGATTCTCGCTTAAAATCTTGCTTAAAAGTCACGTGAACTCGCTTTAATTTCTTGTCTAAACTCGTCTAAATATTCGTCTAAGCCCGTCTAAATTTATCTAAGATTCTTTTCGATGCCACATTCTGTCTTCGTCAAGCCAGATTTCATCGTTCTTATGCATCTTGTAAAGCAGGTTCTTTATCTTTGACATCTTTTGCTCTTCGGTGAAATCTACAGGCAGCTTGTTCCACAGCAATTCGTTAATTTGCTTTCGGCTTAGCACCTTGTGGTCGTTCAAGGCTTTCATAATCCACTCCTGACATTCTGCGTCGTTGAACCCCTTCTTCAAAGTATATTCCACCTGCGTATTAGTCGCCTTTGCAATCTGCTTTGAGACATACAAATGAGGTTTCCTGCCTTCTATCAGTCCCTCCTTCCTCAGTTTCTTTATGGCATTGTCATTGATGGGCTTTCCTTTCTGAACCTGGTCCAGTAACACCGCATCCATCAGCGACATGTCCTGATTGGCAAGCAGCATTAGGCTGTAGTTCTCATCGATGATGGTGCCAGGAAGATTGAGAACAATTTCATCCGCTGTTGACAGGTCGTAGTCTGGCATCGGCAGATAGCGGTCTTTCTGACTCTGGTACATCTTATGGATACCATAGCCTTGCGTGTCTATCATTCGGATGTTCACCATAGCCTTTACAAGTGCAGGATTGCGATAACTCTTGGGAGTCTTCTCGCCAGTGATATACTCTCTATAGTCCCCCTCGTAGAAGTTTCCATCATTTTGGAACTTCAACGAATCCATATTCTCAGTAACAATTATCCTGGCATTCTTCTCATATTGTTGGTGGGCTATCGAATTATGCATACCTTCGAGTATACTCTCCGTATCATACTTCCACACCTCCGCTGGTATCAGCGAATCCTTGGGATAAATCTTGAAGCGGTAGTTGCGTATCCTACCAAGCAGTTTTGTAGTTGTAAGGATAAACGGGATGGTGTAAATGTCACCAAATACCTGTCCGTCCTGAGAACCCTAAACCATTAATCCTGCACTATGTCGTAAAATGTCTCTTTTGTCTTTACCTCTTCCGCAACACATACTTCCCGTCCACCGACTCAATCTCCGACATCGTGCTGATGACGTCCTCCACCTCATCCTCACGAATATCCGCCCTCCATGCCGTGCGGCTGATAGTCCTCACGATGTCTGTTATCTTCGCCGGCAGCCGGAAGTACCCCATCGCCCGCAGCACCGCCTGCTTCCTTACCGCATACAGCGGACTCTTCACAACACTCTCCACCTTGCTTCGCCGACTGCTGCCCGCAGCACCCTCACTCTTCTCGTGCTTGTTGGCTTCATCAGAGAGCAGACTGCCGTCATACCTGTACCACACACCTTTTACCTTTAGACGGCACTTCTCAAACACCATGGCATCCACTATATCCTCCACCAGGTCGCAATAGTTAATGGCAGCGTCCAGCACCTTAAACAATGCTGATGGCGGATAAGCCACAATCTTCTTCTCGCCCTTCGTCCACACAGCCCCGTCATATTTCATGCTCTTCAGCGAGAAGTACTCATCCTGTAGGTTCATCCTGTACAGCTTTCCTCCGATATACTTCAGCTTGCCCGTTTCTGAAAACACCCGATCTCCGCGCTTGTTCACGATAAAGCACCTCGCGAAAGAGTTCTCTATGGCGAAGTCGCTCTCATCATCCTTCTCCTGTTCTTCCTTATCAGCATCCGCCCGAGCTTCCTCTTCCTGCCCGTAGGTATAGTCTATCAGCCCCATCATGCCCAGCCGCGACTTGATAGCCACCTCCGTACGCCCCATGATAGCCGCTATCGATGCCGTATCATGTCCCTGCTCGAAATAGTTCCGTAATCGCTCTTCTTCCCCCTCAGTCCAAGGCTTTCCACGCCTGTTCTCTGTCGATGACTCTTTCTCCAGACCTGTGCCTTTCGTCGTAAAAGAGTCAATCCTTCTACCCGTCCTGTCCACGAAGACGTGCTCCACCTCTAAATCGTCAAGAGAAGCTTCTTCCGTATCGTCCTGTTCTTCCTCCGTGTCAATATCATCCGTCAGAGACGAGTCATCATCGTCCTCCTTGTCATCGTCTACTGTCTCATACGATTCGTCTTCGTCCACATAAACTTCTTCCTCTTCTTCTTCGCTTCCTCCTATCCACTTCCTTTTAGCATCATGCCAATCAGTCTTCTTTAATACGTCAACAATTTCTGTAAGCGACATTCCAAAAGTCAAATGGAAATCTTCCAAGAAATGCGATACATCAAGAAGAGTTTTTCTTCCACTATTCCTTACCTTCAATAGTTTCATTGAACTCTCTATTTGTGGTATATCCGCGAACTTGTCGACCTTCATATACATAAGTATGTTAGTAGCCCGAGCGGGTAGGTTGATTTCTTTCAAAGGTGTTTCCAGCAACTCCGTCAATTCTGCATTTATATCCCCTTCTTCCGATTTATATATAAACACATTTTGAGGGACAAGTTTCTTTAACCCTTCTAAATCTTCTCTCAGAAGATTCATCTGCACCCTCAGCTTCGCATTCTCCGCTTTCGCTTCTTCAAGGCTTTGACGTTGTTCTATGAGCAGCTCCTTGGCCTGTTTAGTCGCTTTCACAACAATCTGTCGAATCCGTTCTTGGGTAAGATGAAAGCGAGACGCTATATCACTTCTCGAATCGCCTTGCAACGTATCATGAAGTATCTGATAGCTACGCTTGTCCATCAGACCTTCTATACAACTCAAGGCTGAAAGGCAGAACCACTTGATGTCATAGCTTTTTGGCAAGATGTCAACGTCTGTATATTCTTCCTCGTATTCATCCTCCAATTCTTCATCCTCGTCATCTTCATCGGGTTCGTCTATAAAAGCAGATAAAGCTTCTTCGTCTCCGTATGCTATCTCAATATCGTCATCTCCAGTAAGACGTCTCAATACCATCAAGTCCCAGTAATCCACAAATCCAGAGAGGACTGCTGATGTCTCATTCAGGAAATCCAAAAGCCACTCTCCTTTACACTCTTGAATCAACTGAGTCAACAGCGCTGTATCGCCAATGGCATGCTTGTCGCCAACAGGAGCGCAAAGCACGCTATCTGTCTTGGGAAGATGATAACTCTTCAAAGACTTGGAATCTATGAACTTGAAGTCACGCCAGATGGAATCTGTCTCCGTCTCGCTATCCACATAAATAGTCTTAACGGCATCTCCATCATACAGCATACAGATGTCGCCTTCCTTGATCGGATAGCGATAGTCTGTCAGTTTCTCGCTCACCTTATTGAGATAATAGACAACCATCAGTTAGAAAAGCTTATTTTCTGTAAATCCTCGTTCTACAATATCTACGACTGGCATACGAGTCTTGAACTCAGGGTCTATGTTGTGGCATTGTGTCTTTACGATGCCACGTCTATGAATGGCGGGGTCAAGACAATACATACGGAACTCATCTTCATTGACATCCTCTATCCTGTGCCAATGGGGGAAGAGCAGTTTCATATAGGCAGTTGCTATGCGCTTGATGGCATTACTGTCACGGACATCTGCTTTCTCTTCGAACTTGACCAATTGATCGAAAAGCAGTCCGTAGGTATTTTGCGTTCGCATGGAGTGAAGAATCTCTGAGAAATACTCTACATTGATAGTCCATCCCTTGAAGATCATACTCTTATCCACTCGTGGTAACAGCCAACCTTCGATGAAGCAATGGAAGCGGTCAAGCAATGCTGACTCTTGGAAATTCTTTGGCAAGTTGCTGAAATACATTTGTGATAACGGAACGTTATGAGCTGACAGCGGTATATTACCCATCAGCATCAACCCACATTCTGAGGTGAATTCATTATTGTCAATCGTCGTCTTACCGCTTTCCAGATATGACTTCAAGGCTGCCTGTATCTCTGCCGGTTCCTGGAACACAATGGTCTGTATCTCGTCAAACACCGTAAAGTCGTGATTCTTGATGATGCCGTTCTGCTGCTTGGTTTTGTCGAAGAACAGTTTGGCGCGTGTCACCTTGCCGCCGCTTACCAGCCAGCCATACTTTGACAGATTGCCAAACACAAAACTCTTACCCGTTCCTTTTGGAGCCAATTCAATCACGTTCAGCCTTGGCTCGATGAATATCAGCAGACGAGTCAGGAACTCCAGCTTCTGTGTCAATGAGGCAAAGCCGTCAGGGTCGTACTCCATAGCAGACAACAGTACGTCTATCCACTCCTGCGTAGTGAAATACTGGCGAGCATCAGCCAAATAGCCAACATCCACAGAACTATAGGGCTTGAACGGCTTATAGTCCACCATCTGTATATGGCTGGTCTTACCGTTACTGTCTGGCAGCAGACAGAGTTTAATGATGCCCCATCGTTCACCATCCACGAAATCTCCAGAGTTCTTCGAATAGACATATTCGGGAATGATGCCTTCACGCAGCTTGATGCCATAGTCGGGAATAGCAAACTGACGCTCGTTCTTTACAATGTCAATATACACCATAAATCGAGCCAACAGTGTGACTTCCTCACCATTCTGTAAACGGTCTTTCACGATGCCTTGTTGCGAAGGAATCACCTTGTCTAGGAACTGCGTTAAAGCTAACTTGTCTATCTCTCCCGTCTGAACGTTCAGATACCGCTTTAGCAAGAAATCCTTCACGAAGGCAGGAAGGTTACGCCCTGCAAACAAACTGCTTGTCGATGCCGGGTCTTTATAGATGGACATGGCAGAAAAGTGCTGCCTGATTTTATTGCATATTTCTTCTTTCATACGTCTTTCAACTTAAAAACCAAACAAATCTTCTTCCTGAACTCCTGTGCTGACTTTTATCTTCATCGGGCGCTCTACGTCTCCGACATGCAGAGACATGTCCTGACAGTTCGCGTCCAAAATCAAGTCATCGGTCTCGTACACATCTCCTCCAAGATGATGCAACTGGTAAACCTTACCATTATAGTTGACGTGGGGAACGTCTGTTGATGGCAGGTTCTTTATTTCAATCTGAGCCTTGGGATTAGAACCGCTTATCTCGTAGGTAAGCAATTGTGCAGACCAGTTCGTGGGAGCGGGCGCACTACTGATGATGAAGATGGGCACCAGCACTTCCTCGGGTGTACAGCCACCATGTGCTCCCTGGTTTGCAGGAACCTTTGCGCATAGCGATTCGTGCTTCAACGCGCAAAGTGTTTTCCCATCTTCCAGTCGGAAATAGCTGTTGTCCGCATCGTTTCCTGCTTTTTTCCTGATGGCTATTCGTCCGTGATGGTCGCTATCCACTCCTGTCAGATTCTTGCCACTCTGCATCTGTGAGAGGTAGGTCAGTCCGTGGTCTGAGATAATGGCTATCTTCTTACCTATATATAGTTGCAGGATGTTCTCAATGCTCTTCCTCACCAGTTCTATTTCTTTGATGACGGTAAAAGGACTGATATTGTCCGTACGGTGTGCCTGCGCATCCAGGTCACCGAATTTCTCCAGCACCTGTCCTTCTGGTAACAGCCGTTGCAATTCAGCCTTGTTGATGTCGGTCTTGGTAGGCAACTTGGCTCTTGCTATCTTGACCTCGTTCAGATATATCTGCTGTTCTTTATGCTCTGCCACAATCTGCTTCACCAGTGGTATCCAGTCGATACCGAGACCGTCTATCCAGTAGAAAACCTCGATGTCGCCACGGTTCTTCAGCAGGGTATAAACAGGGCTAAAGCTGTTGTACCATAGGTCAAATTTCGACTCCGTCTCGTTCAGCTGCTGGATGCTCTGGCTGATTTCTTCTGTATAGCGATTGGCCAACTTAGCCCGCTTGTACGTTTCGATGTAGCCATTCACCCAGTCTGGCACACCTGCGCTCACACCAATTCCTTCTGAAGCGTAGTAGTACAGGTCTGGGAAGAAACTCTCCAAATCGTCTGCCGTGATTTTTCCTTGCCCTAACCATTGCAGCGCGATTTCTTTCTCTTTGCGCGTAATGCCGGTGAAGTACCTCAGCGCACTGGTATAACCCATTTTCTCGGGTAGTGCCTGCAGGGTCTTCGCCACCATGCTTTCTGCCGCTTCCGTCAGCAGCACGTTCTGCTGGGCTGCATATTTCAGACAATAGCGGCGTATGTCCATCTCTGCTGTAATCTCAGAAATGTCTCCTGCCATTGCCTCCAACAGTTCGTTGGTGCCATAGTTGGTTGTCGCTTTCAGCACGCGGCACAGGTATCCCTGGCCGTTCTCCTTGTTGTCATAATAGCGGGCTAACAGCCATCGGTCAAAAATGGCCGGATGACTGAACCACAGGCGAATAAAGTCTTTGTGGTTCTCTATATCGTCAATACCGAAGTGTTGTTTCACAAACTTCGTGAAACTGAACCCCATACTGACATCTATCTCTTCTGCCAGCCGCTCCCAGTTGTCGCCGTCGCTCATCAGCGGCTGTATGCCTCCAAAGTTAAGCCCTAACCCATGAGCCAGAAACTCGTAGGCATTGCGACAGGTCTCATAGCTGAAAGCATTGTCGGGCTGTGCATACACGGCATTGGCGTATATGGCACGCGACTTGCATATAATCTGAGGCGATACCTGCTGCTTGCTGTCTTTCCAGATGTTCAGCCATTCGCGGATATTGCTCACAATGGTATAGTTGGCCTCTAGCCCTTTCACTCCGAAATCTTGTCTGTCGGTCAGTATCAGCTTATAGGTCAGGTCTTTCTCTTTCGACAACAGCCGCCAGATGTTTATCTGTGTATCTTCCTTGAAGGCTTCCATCTTGCCTTCCAAACCTACCAGCGGAATATAGACGCGCTGATGGCTTCCCACTCCTTCACCACTAGCCTGTATGGCCTTGATGGTTTTCAGCAGGGCGTCAAACGATTTCTTCTTGTCGTTATCGTAGAAGCGAGCCAGTTCAGAGAAGGGGGCTATCACGCAGTCGTGCGGACTCTTCTTCTTGATGTGTTCCTCGATTCTCTCTGCCAGTTCCACATGCGTTATCATCAGGTCGGGATAGTTTGTGTCTATCCATCGGTCAACACTCTCCACATGGGCACCTCGCTCACTTTGCAGATAGTCTACAAAGTCGAAACAGTCACGGAAGTTGTCGAACAACACAAACCGTATGGGGTAGCGGTCGAGCGTTGCCGCTCCCACACCCTTCGCCTGCTTGTCCTCTTCTACATGACGCTTCAGGTCCTCTATATCTCTGAACGGTTCTTTATACATATTTCAACAGGATGTCTATCACGTTGCTGTCTTCTGCATTGATCATGTTCTCAATAGCCTGACGCAGGTCGTCGCTATTGTTCACGCGGTTGATGGCTTTGTTGCGCTTCTTCTTCAGGTCGTCTGGGCTAATAACGGGAGCTGGTGCTACAGGATGGATTCCTTGAGGTACTACTGTAGGTTGTGTTCCTGGAAAGACTTGTGGTATCACCAGCTGCTGTTGTTTAAGTGTCCAATTCTGCCATTTCAGAAGCATCACACTCACTTCCTCCTCTGTCCACATGCCAACCTCGCTCTCCAAATGTTCATGCAGATACTTGACGGCATCACCAACCTCTGCATCTTTCAGTTCCACTGACTCTATGCTTTTGAGATAGGTCACAAAACCTTTCTGGAAGTTATTCTCCTGAGGTAGCAGCAAATTGCCAAAGTCTGTTTTCAGCATGTCATATCCATTGATCGTTGCTTCCAACAGTTTTGGGTTCTTCATGCTTTCTGGGTCTGTCACCACCTTCATCAGGTTGTCGATAAACTCCTTCATGTCGCCCGTACAGTCGTTGGTATATTTCAGCGACCACAATGGATATCCTTTCTCCTTCGAATATACATGGAGCACCGCCCAACGGGCATCCTTCAAACTGCTGATATCGGTGTAGCCTTTCAGCTTGTTAAGTCCGAACATTCTGATAAGGCTCTTGCTGACACGCCCAGCCTCTTTGCTCTCAAAGATAAAGTTCAGCTTGTTGCTGGTCTTGCCGCTCTCCCATGCCTTGAAGAGCTCCACCACATCATCCACCAAATGCTGGGCAGTACGTTGCTTGCCGTTGGTGTCGAAGATGACGTTGACGTATTTCCTCATGGCAAAAGCCACCATTGCCATAGGTGCATAACTCTGGAACAGTCCGAACGGAGGCTCCGTCAGTCCTATCAACTTCTCACCCAGATTAAAACTTTGGTTCTTGCTGGTATGTCTGCCACTAAGCCATTCGTCCACATAGTCGCACACCATTTTCAGCGGGTGCTTAGGCGAGACGGTGTCTTTCCATTGCAGGTTGTCGTCCACGCTGTCTTGCAGCAGGAATTCCACGTGGCGAGCCGGACCGCCGCAACGGTCCAGTATGTCCTGCTTCGTGTTATAGTTCAGCACGGCATCCACCGTAGCCTTTACCGATGCTTTCTTCCAATAGGTGGTGCTGCTCTTGGTCCTGATGGACTCCAACGACTCTGGTCCGCTGGTGAATATAGCCGGGGCGATGGCGGCATTGATGGTACTGGTCATCTTGCTGCCCACGATGGTCATGCTTTCTCCGTTCAGATAGAAGGTCACGTTTCTGCCTCGCATCTTGTTCACCCATTGCTGAATCATTTCCGATGCCTGCTTGGTATAGGTCTGGTGCTGCTGGGGGAGATTATGGCTCTGGGCTACCTGTGCATTGGCCTGATATTCTATGAATCGCTCATACTCTTTGGTACCCATTTCTGTTTCCATCACCACAAAAGCAATAGCCTGATAGCGTTCGTCAGCACTATTCCTTTCGGCAATGTCTTTTAGTTGTATCAGTTCCTGCGTATCACGCCCAACCATAATGGCTAAGAAAGTTTCGTATGGCTGTGCCATCCGCTTGGCATTCTCTATACGGTTCATCAGCGTATATTCGTTGCCTTGTATGCTGAAGAACTGGAAACTGAACGGGCGTGCCACCTGCGAGAAGTTTCTCTGGAAGAAGTTCTCTGCCGTGGTGCCAAACTTGATGACTTGGTCGGTATAGAGAAAACTGGAGGCTTTCAGCTGCTCTTTGATTTTCTGAATCTCATCGCCAGGCAGAGCCGTGAACAGAATGGAGAAGTTGCCATTGGGTTGACGCTGAATGATGCTCTTGTCGTTGAAGAAGTCGAGTATCTCTTCCAATTGTCCTTCCACCTCTGTTCCTAAGAATAGGTTTTCAATGTTCTCGGTGCTGGGGGTGACGGTATCGCTGTTGGCGATGTTGTTCAGAGCATTCAGCAGCAGGATGCCTTTGAACACCTTCAGATAGTTCTCGCCTTGACTCTCCACCGACAGATGGTGACTGTTGTAGCGTTCGGTGACGGCGCCAAACTTCGCTGCATCGCTCTCGAAATACTCCTGCACATAGTCCCACAGATAATCTGCCGTAATGGTTCTGTCTTGATTATAGGCATCCTCATCCTCCAAGAAGTTCCTCACGGAGTCGCTGGCAATAAACTCGAACACGCTGCGGCTACTGCTGCCTGCCTCTCGTGCATAGTAGGTGGCAAGGTTGGCAGTACAGGGGTGCAGGGGGAAAAGGTTCCTGATGTTCTCCTTGGTCTGCTCCGTGTCAGCACTGGTGGTGCTGAACAAGTCAAGCAGTTCCGGATGAATGCCAAAGAACCGTTCCTGTCGCATCGCATAGAGCAATGGGTTCACTATCTTGAACTTCTTCGACATGATTTTGAATGCCGAGACAGGTTCCATGTTGTAGATTACATAGTGATAGCGGCCTTTGGTCTTCTCGCGCTCTTCTTCTTTCAAAGAGTTCAGAGCAGAGGGGTGAGAGATGAACAAGAAATAGGAGTCGTTCTCTTCGTTCATCATGGCTTCTGATATTTCCTGAAGCTGGACCAACAGACGTGTACCGATGGCTGATGTCATGACTTCGGTAAACTCATCCCAAATGATGAGCAGTCCATTGTAATTGGTCTTTTCACGAAGTGCATCCTGCACCTCAAATATCCATTGCTTCAGATTGTTGCTCTGTAGCCGGATGTCGTAGCCGCCTTTACGCAATGCCTGCCGTACATAGTCGAGCACATCGGTGTCTGCTGCCGTCAGTCGCTGTTTCAGCTTATGAACGTCTGGCGCTACGCTCGCCAGTTGTGCGTTCTGTTCTATCAGGTTCTCCCAGAACACGGGCTGGCTCTCAATGTGCTGCACGTACATGTCGAAGTCCGTATGTACAGTCAGGTCTATACCGGCTGATATCAAGGAGCGTTTGATTTCCCGCTGCAGTTGTAACGACAGGTCCTCTTCGTGTGCTATGCTCTGCTGACCATACATATTCACGGGGAAGAGCCGCTTGGTCTGCCGTAACTGCAGCAACGAGTCACGCAGAATGTCGTACTTCGACTTCTGGTATTCCTCCTCCACATACTCACGGATGTCATCTACAGGGTCGCAAAGCAGGTGCTGTATCACCGCTCCAGCATGCGACTTACCCGTGCCGTATGTGCCTGCAATCCATACTGACTTATGTGTGTCAGCATCGTTGTTGCGCACAGCACGGATGGTCTTCATCAATATGTCGTTGAACTGGTCGTTGGCAATGAACGATTTCCATTCACCCTGACCTTCTTCCTTGATGTTGTATGCTGGACGCATGTTGCGTAGCGTCACTATCTTACTATAAGGCATAGCTATTGTCGTTTGATTTGTTCTTGTTCTTTACGTTCTTGGTTTTATGAAGTGCTGAATAATGGCATCTCGCAGTTCATTTCTCGTCTCTGAGTCTTGTAGCAGTTCCCATAACTCTTCGTCTAACCAAGCATATTCCACGTTCTCACGAAGGAACTTGGCGGATGGGGTTGTCGCTTGTTTGGGTATATTTGTTTCTGACTTCCATTTCAAATAATAGAAAGGTTCCCTATTAAGATGAAAGAAAGGTTTAGATAAAGGCGTAACAGCTCTTTCCGGTTCATAGAATCTTGCTATGGAATTATATATATCCGTAAGTTTGCTATTGTCGAATTGTATCCTATTTCCAATTATTTCGCCTTCCTCTATTAGTTTAAAAATAGTCAAAAGCAAATATGGCTTGGCGTTAGACATAACGCCATGTCCATTACCGCGATGAGTCTCTAATAGGACACTTCGATAATATGAAACTTTTAAGCTCATTACTCTACAAGAGTTTTAAGGCAATTAAGAGAATCCATGTTTTCATGTAAGGTTATGCTTTCAAGCCCCATATTTAGTTCTGCTATTAGCACCCTGTTCGTATCGCTATTAAGCGACCTAAGAAGTTTTTCTATGCTGCTTTTAGTTATACCAAATTCACGATAGGCCCCTATGCTATTCTCTGTACTGAATAGGTCGGAAATTCTAAGAGAACGAACCCCCTTTGTTTCAGAATATCTATATAAAGAATATGCAAGTGCCTCTCGCTCTATTGTATCAAACCCTCTTTTTTGATACTCATTCTTATTGACAGAACAGAAGAGGCCCATTTCGCCAAGAGGACTCTCTTTTAATGTCCTTGCAAAGGCATATACTACATTATGGACAGTTGTTTTACTATTATCGCTATAATCATTTAGTACGAGTTCTTCCATCTCTTGTTGTGTAATGAACTTCCCCCATTCAACTCCAGTATTATACCATGCGGCTATTGGAGAATTGTATGACAGATTTATCCATATAATTTGCCAAACCAAGTCAGGATTATCCATATACGTTTCTGCGAGAAAGCTACCTAAAGGTGTTAATTCCTTCACTTTAGTATCCTTAAGAATTCCTGCTTGATGAAGCCACTTAGCGAAGCTTGGCATCTGCTCATTTATATTTAAGCCTGCAAGATTCTCATTAAAGAAAGCCTCAGGGTCTGAGAAAAATACTTCAACCCAGCCTTCGTTCATACCAAAATTATTATAACTTATCAGTTTCATTTTATGATTTTTTTTAATGCCTGTAACTGCCAATGAAGCAGCTGAGATACAACCGAAATCATGAAAGTTCAGACATTTATTACAACTTATACATTTATTCTTGTCTATACGAGCACTATTTGGAGATATGACAAGGGCTCCTGTTGGGCATTCCACTTCACACACACCACAATGAATACAATATGTTGCCTTAAAAAAAACACGCTTAATAAGACCTTGAAGAACTGGATCCGAATATGTGTTCTCAAATATCACAGAGAATACAGACTCTTCTTTTTTAGCGATAGAAAAGGGGATTATGCTTTTGCTATATTTTAGTTCGCCTGTTTTGCTTCCATCACCATTATCGAAAAGAGTGTACTGTCCTATGGCGTTAAGCCAAGTAAACAAGTTTTCTTGTGGATTGTTAATGGTCATCCTGAGATGGGGTTTATGAGCCTCGATAACAAGGGACGAAGGAAAAACCATCCCACGACCGCCAGCCCTGCGCTTCCAATTACCATCCTTGATATATTCGTTGACATCTTTTACGCCCGATTTTCGTGTTATTTCTTCAATACGCGAAAGGAATGGACTTAATTTCTCAGGGTACATCCTACTTGAAATCATGTCATTCCATTCTGAAGAAAAGGGACAGATAAGACATCCTACTCTTGTCATTCCACACCGGTAAGCTGGATTTATTGGAAGGTGATGTTTCCATAAATAGAAGAATATCTCAACAGATGACCAACTTAAAATAGGGCTTGCATTGATTACTGTGTCGTGCTTAACTCCTTTACCAATTCTGCTATAGTTAGAACGTCGAGTACTTTCTTCTGATCTAACACCATCAAACGTAAGAACTCTGGCTTGTTTGTTGCTTCCTTCAAGTTTCAGAGAGCGATAAAGAGGCCCTGTCTTCATAACAGAGCAACACCACCTGTGAGTGTCACTTGGCGTTCCAATCTTATCCCAGTAGTTCAGCACGCTCTCGTGGTTTCGAGCCATTGAGAACTTCAAGTCGGGAAATAGCTTGTGGTAATGCTCTCGTACCTGCTCGTAAAGTTTCAAAGAGGGAGGCAACTCGTAGCCGGTATCGCTATAGATGACTTCAAACTCCGTACTGGGAATGGCACGTGTGCAAAGGTCAAGCACCACCTGACTGTCTTTACCGCCAGAGAAAGAGGCAAGGAACTTATCTATCTTCGTGGTGTGAAACACTTTTTTCCCTTGTTTCTCAGCAGTATTGAGTGGCATAATCTCAAAGCTGTCGCAGTCCTCCTTCACAATAGCCATCTTCTGCTTGGTCTTTTTCTCCATGCGCTTAGCCAATGCCTCATAGTCCATCTGGTTGGCAGCAACACGCTCCACACTCTTTCTCGCTCCAGCATACTGGCTGAACGTCTCACGGATAAATTCGATGGCCTCGCTCTCCAAGAGGAACATGAAGTCGTGGTTCTTTGCCAGCATCTTCTTCATATCCACCGGCTTCAACGTCATCTTCTCCCGGTTCGGCTGAAACACCACCGTAGCAGCATCGTAAATATTGGCGCCTTTGGCTTCAAACATCAATTCGCCCCGATACCAATACTGTTTGTTGACAGCCCATAGTAGTGGCTCTTTCGAGTGGGGATAATCCCAACCCAGTTCGTTCAACTTCAGCAAATCGAGTTCTTCCCAGAACACAGGACGGGGAGACGTACCAAGTGTACCCTCCACAATACGAGAGTGCAACAGCACTCCGCCCGTCTCTTTGTCCCAGGTTATCTTGTACATATTCTATTTTTCATTTTTATAAAGTTCATCAAACTTGACGAGGGCATTGAGCGCCACATCAAACAGTTTAGCAGTTTTCATCATCATTTCCAGAGGAGTCTGTGATGAATTGGTACACCATTTCGATATGGTCGTTGGCGCACATCCCAACTGTCAGGATAGCTAGAGGCAGAATTTCTAGTTCCCTCCACTACACACTTGATAGTATAGCGGCGCCTCCCTTCTCTGCAAGCACCACCTTCAAGCGATAGAGATCTTTGTTAGCTGCCATATAGTTATTTTAGATTAACGGTACAAAGTTACTCAATTATTCGCATAAAAAGGATAAAAGCTGTAAAAAAGTTGCAAAATTCAACGATTTTGATGAATTTCTTTCTTTTTGTGCATTAATGTCATGGGATATTTCAAGAAAAGTTCTGTTCTACAAGAACAAAAGCAAAACAGCGACAACAGAATCTGATATGATGAAAAATAGAAATCCCTGCAAGCACTTGACTTGCAGGGATTTCCTTTGGAGGGTGCCCGGACGGACTCGAACCGTCGACATTCAGAACCACAATCTGACGCTCTAACCAACTGAACTACGGGCACCATATTGGTTGCTTTTAGTAAGCGGGTGCAAAGGTAGTCATTTTATTTGAATTATCCAAATAAAAATGAAGATTTTTTTCTTTGAAACGAAAAAAGCATTGTGTAAAAGACGAAATCACCTCGTGCCGCACGTCCTGACGACGCTGCGGCACGAGGTGCTGGATGTGTGGGCAGCAGGCGTTTACTCTGCCTTCTCGGTTGCTGCCTCGGCAGGAGCCTCTGCGGCAGCGGGAGCCTCTTCCTGTGCGGGGCTTGCGCCGAAGCCTGGCACGTTGTTAGGATTGGTGACGGGGTTCTCGATGGCATTGATCACTGCATTGTCGGTGGCTGCCTTGGGAGACACATAGGCGCAGAGCACGCTCATCACCACCATGAAGGCTGCGAGGCTCCATGTGGCTTTCTCGATGAAGTCGGTGGTCTTGCGGACGCCGGCCATCTGGTTGTACGTGGCGAAGTTTGATGCCAAACCGCCGCCTTTCGACTCCTGAATCAGCACGATGCCTACCATGAGGATGGAGGCAATCAGAATGAGGATGATAAATAAAGTGTAAAGTCCCATTTTGTTAATTATTTTTTATTGTTATTTATTATTAGTTTCTCTAAGAATCTGATTTGGTCTGCAAAGTAAGCATTTTTTTTTGGATATTGCAAACTTAATCGTCGAATTATTTCCAAAGCTTTGGAATATCTGCCTTGTTTGATGTAAATTCGGGCCAAAGTCTCGGTGAAGTAGCCGTTTTCGTCTTCATTTCCCGTCTCAGGCTCTGCGGTCTCGATGTCTGGTTTGAGTGTAGGATTTTCGTTGAGTACGATTTTTCCCTTGTCTTGCTCTATGAATGAGTCGATGAGGCTCTGCCCGATGAGTTGGGGGGCCTGCTCTTGGTGCTCTTCGTCGTCGAGACTTTCGCTTTCGAGCAGGTAGGCCACGTAGTCGACGGCAGCATCGGCTGGTGTGGGTTTGCGCCTGACTTTCTTCTCCTTCGGCTCTTCTTCTTTTGGCAGTGACTCGAGGAAGTTGTCGATGAGTGACAGCGTGCGGCTGTCGCGGTCTTTTGAGTCGGCCGGTTTCTCTTGCGTGCTGCCTGGCAGTGTTTTCAGCTGGTAGTGGCCGGCTTCAATCATCTGGAAGATGACTTTGCGGTCGGTGATGTAGATGGCTGCGCGCCGGAGCTCTTCGTCGAAGGTGGGGTCGTGGAGCAGGTAGAGATTTTGGAGCATGAGCAGGCGTGCCGTCTGCGAGTAGGGGTAGAGGGCCAGCAGTGAGCGCAGCTCGTACAGCGTGTCGCGGTCGAGTTGTTCGGGATGTCTGATGAGCTCTGCTATCTCCATGTTTCTTGCTTTCTTTGTTGCTTGATGTTTACCAGTTGGCCACGGTAGCATTGAAAATCTGGTCGGTGATGTCTTTCACCATTTGCGTGACCAGTTCTTCTTGTACGGCATTGAGCGACTGGGTAGTCTCATAGGTTGATGTGGCAGTAAACTGCCGTTCGAAGTCTTCGTTGTGGTTCACGTTGTTGGTAAACCTGACGTTGACAGTCATCGAGAGCTCCGTCTGTGCCGAGTAGCCCTCGCTTGACACCGACTTGTTGCGTTGCTCGTAGCGTGTGATTTCTCCCTCTATCTTCAGGTCGCCGTTGCGCTTCACCTGCTGCAGCTTGGTGTGGTTGGCAAACTGGTCTTTCAGCTGGTTGTTGAAGATGCTTGCCATGGGGCCCCACACGTAGTTTGACCTGATGGGGAAGTCGGCCAGCTGTATGGTCTTGGTCTTGGTGTAGTCGATGCTTGCTCCGTTGAACTTATAGCTGATGGAGCATGAGCTGAACAGCATAGTGAGCAGGATGACGATGGTCAGTCCGTATTGTTTCAGCCTGCGGTAGAGGGTGCGGTCGCTGATGCCCAGCTCCTGTGCTGCTTTCTTGCGGTTGCCGTTGTTGCGCTCCAGGGCTTTCTCGAGCATCTGGCGGCTCAGGTCGCTGAGGTTCAGGTTCTCCTGCTCGGGCGTTGGTTCGATATATTCCTCGGCCTCGGCCTCTTCGAAAGAGGAGGGGATGGGCTGGATTGGCTGGATTGGCTGAATGGGGGCGTTGCCTATGATTTGCGTCGGGCTGCCGCCTTGTACATCGTCGATTTGTTTTTTCAGCTGGCTGATTTCGCGGCGCATCTCGTTGACGTTGCCTCTGAGCTCGAAGAGAATCTTATAGAGGATTTCGCGCTCGTTCTCGAAGGAGTGGTCGCTGTTGTTTTGTATGACGGTAAGCTGTGTGCTCTCCTTGTCTTGTGGTATGAACTGGGCGAGAATGTCGGGCGTGATGGTGCGGTGCGGGCTGAGTATGGATATCTGCTCGGTGATGTTCTTCAGTTGCCTGACGTTGCCCGGCCATTTGTAGCGCATGAGCATCTGCTTGGCCTCTTCGGTGAGCACCACGCGGTCCATCTTGTATTTCTCGGCCATCTGCATGGCAAAGAGACGGAAGAGCAGCACGATGTCTTCGCCGCGCTCCCGCAGGGCCGGCATCTGTATGGGGATGCTGTTGAGGCGGTAGTAGAGGTCTTCGCGGAAGCGCCCCTCGCTGATGGCCTTGCGTATGTTGACGTTGGTGGCGGCCACGATACGCACGTCGGTGCGCCTTACTTCGGTGGCTCCCACGGGTATGTATTCGCCCGTCTCGAGCACGCGCAGCAGGCGTGCCTGGGTGGCCAGTGGCAGCTCGCCCACCTCGTCGAGGAAGAGTGTGCCTTTGTTTGCCACGCCGAAATAGCCTGGTGAGTCGTTGATGGCTCCGGTGAACGAGCCTTTCACGTGGCCGAACAGTTCCGAGTCGATGGTGCCTTCGGGTATGGACCCGCAGTTGATGGCGAAGTACTTCTCGCGTCGGCGCGGCGAGTTGTCGTGGATGACGCGTGGTATGATTTCCTTTCCCACGCCGCTTTCGCCGACTATGAGCACGCTCAAGTCGGTCGGCGCCACCTGCAAGGCGACGTCGAGCACATGGTTCAGGGCATCGCAGTTGCCCACGATGTTATACCGCTGTTTGATACTTTGTAACTCGGCACTATTCATTTGAGCTGACAAAATTACATATTTTTTTTGAAACAACTGCAAGTTTGTCAGAAAATTAACTGATTTTATCTTGCAGGCGGTAGCAGGAAAAAGCTGGCGGCCGCATCAGCATGTGGCTGTGCGGCCGCGTCTGCTCGCGCGTACATTTATATATATTTAGTGGGCGTTGTCCTCGTAAACCTTGCCTGCTCCCCAGGCGTCGGCCACTTTCTTGCCCACCACCCGGTAGGTGTTGTTTGATGAGTCGAAGATGACGGGCTGCAGTTTGCCCAGGTCAATCTGGCCGTTGGCATCGAGGATGCTCTCATCGGCGCTCATGTTGACCACTTCGCCTACCACGCGGGCACCGCCGTCGGCATCTTCGTCCATCTTGACGAGGCGGCACTCGAGTGTCAGCTTATACTCGTTGATGATGGGAGCGTCGATGTTGGGGCTCTTGGTGGCGGTGAAGCCGGCGCGAGCCACCTTGTCGGGCACGTCGTTGGCCGATACGATGCCGAAGTAGTCGCTCTGCGCAATGTCGTCGGTGGTGGCAAAGCTGATGGTGAAGGCTTTCTTCAGCCTGATGTTGTCGGTGGTCTTGTGGGCCGAGAGGTTGAAGCAGATGTGCCGAGGTCCGCACTGCCCGCCCCATGCAGCCATCATCACGTCGGGGGTCTGGCTGGCATCGTAGGTGGCAATCATGATGGCTGGCAGCGGAGTGATGACGGCGCGTCTGCCGAAGTTCTTGCGTCCGGCCACGTTCTTCACCGGCTCAGGGACACTGAGCTCGCGCTGCAGGTCGGCCTCGATGGCGGCAATGTCGTGGGTGGGCTCATAGCGGCGCACGACCTGGCCGTCGCGAGTGACGAGGAACTTGGTGAAGTTCCACTTGATGCTGGGCTTCTTGTCGTAGTCGGCATCCTGCTTGCGCATCATCTCGTCGAGCAGTTTGCCCAGACGGTCGTTCAGGTCGAAGCCGCCGAAGCCCTGTTGCGACTTCAGATAGGCGAACAGCGGCGACTCGTCAGGGCCGTTGACATCAATCTTGTCGAACTGCGGAAACTGGATGTCGAAGTTGGCCGTGCAGAACTGGTGTATCTCCTGAATAGAGCCTGGAGCCTGCTCGCCAAACTGGTTGCAGGGGAAGTCGAGAATCTCGAAGCCCTGGGCGCGGTACTTCTCGTAGAGAGCCTCCAGTTCCTTATACTGAGGTGTGAAGCCACAGCGCGTGGCCGTGTTGACGATGAGCAGCACCTTACCCTTATACTGGGCCAGCTGAACGTCTTGTCCCGCGTCGTCTTTCACCTTCAGCTGATAGATGCTTTGCGCGGAAGCTGCCAGCATGCAAATGATGGTCAGGCAGCAGGTAATGAATAGCTTTTTCATACGCTTAATTCTTTTTTTGCGTGGTTAGTTTTTCTTGCCAAACTTGATGAGCAGCAGTCCGATGGCCGTCCAAATGAGCTCACGCAGACGTACCAGCAGCGCCACGAAGATGCCTGCTGAGGCCGTCATGCCGAGGCCGTTCACCGACATGAGGAATCCGCCTTCGCGCCCGCCCAGTTGCAGGGGGATGAAGAACAGCATGTTGGCGAAGAGCGAGGTGAAGGCCAGGATGAGTATGCACTGCATGTAGTTGGCTGAAGGCATGATGACCAGCAGGATGAAGAATATCTCCAGTGCCGATGCGATGCGGCAGGCCAGCTCGAGCCCCACGGCACTGACGAAGGTGCGTGGGTTCTGGTTGTGGAGTGCAGCAATCTGGCGGTCTATCTCGGCCAGCTGTTCGGCGTGCTCATCGAAGAAACGGCGTGCCCACCGCTTGGCAAAAGGCAGATGTCGCAGCAGCTTGATGCCGCTGGCAGCTATGCCCCGTTTGTAGCCCTTCAGAAAAAACCAGATAGCCGTGAGGCAGAAGGTGGTCACGATGGCGATAATGGTGGCCATGAACACGCTGAGAGGCTGCGTGCAGACATAGAGCACACATGAGAGCAGCCAGAACCAGAAGTGGGAGAAGATGTGCGTCATCACATAGAGCAGCACCGAGGCCGTGGCCCTCTCGGTGCCTATCTTAGGCGACAGCGCCATGATGCGATAGGGCTCGCCCCCCATCAGTCCACCCGGCGTAGCATAGTTGAGGGCGAATCCCGATATGGTAATCTTATAGAGCCAGAAGAAAGAGAAGTCAGCCTTCCGTTGTGTTGTACCGTTCTTGGGGGCCGTGCTGGCTGGAGCCTCCTGACTTCTGATGATGACCCACCAGGCTGCCGTGTTGAGGAAATAGAGGAAAAACCACAGCGCCACCACGGCCAGAAACCAGTAGCCGGCGCGAGTGATGCCCTCCCACACCTGCCGGAAGTCGAGCTGAGTGACCATGACGGCCAGCACGAGCAGTCCGAAGATGAAAAATCCGTTCTGATATTTCTTTTTCACTCTGCAGCTTCAGTTGGTGTGACGTTGGCGGCAGGTTCTTGTGGCTGCCTCTTGCGTTCAGGCTTGCTGCCTGCGGCTTCCTGCTGCCGCGGTGCAGGCTCGGCGCTCGCCTCTTGCTGGTGCTCCCCCTTCGGGGCAAAGGGCAGGCGGTTGTCGGGTGTGCGGAACCTCACCTTCTCGCTGTCGTCGCGCTTCTCATGGTAGAGCTTGGGCAGCGGGTTCTGCATCGGCTCGTCGAAGTCTTGGCGGTTGCGCCACACGTCGATGGCCGTGAAGATGGCGTGACGCATAGAGCTGGCGTCAGTCACGTTGCGTCCGGCATGGGCGAAGCATACGCCGTGCGACGGTGCCGTGCGCACCAGGCCGAGGCCGGTGGTGAAGCGCAGCCCGGCCTCTTTGGCCAGTGCCTTGAAGGGCGTCTGCCCCTGGTCGTGATACATGGCCAGCACGCCGTCGAAGCGGTAGAAGGCCCCCGTGCCGAAGAAGTCGTCGGCAGGGTAGGGGCCGAACACCTGCATGCCGGCGGCGCTCAGCTCGTCGACGGCCGGGCGTATCACCTCCTGCTCCTCGTCGCCCAGCACGCCGTCTTCGCCGCAGCGTGGGTTGAGGGCCAGCACGGCTATGCGCGGACTGGAGATGCGCAGGTCGCGGCGCAGCGACTGGTGGAATATCTTTGCCTTCTCCACGATTTTCTGTTTGGTGATGGCTTCAGCGACATCCTTGATGGCCACGTTGTTGGTGACAAGCGCCACCCTCAGGTCGTCGTCCATCAGGATGGTCAGACCCTTGTTGCCGTCGTCCAGCTTTTTCTCCAGATAGTCGGTATGGCCGTTGAACCCCGGTATGGTGTTTTTGCTCACGGGAGCCGTCACCAGCACGTCGAAGAGTCCCTCCTGGTAGTCGGCTATGGCGCGGTCGATGGCTTTCAGTGCTGCCTCGCCGGCCTCGGCAGTGCCCTCGCCGAGGTCTATTTTCACCTCGTCGTCGATGACCGAGAGTAGGTTGATGCGCCCTTCTTGAGCCTCGTGCGCATTGGCAATGATGTTGAGAGGCAGTTCCAGCCCGATAGCCTTGCTGTGGTAGGCGGCAGCCTTGGGTGCCCCATAGATGATGGGTGTGCAGAGTTCGAGCATGGCAGGGTCTTCAAAAGCCTTGAGTATGACCTCGTAGCCCACGCCGTTAGTATCGCCGTGAGTGATGGCTACGCGAATTTTTCTTTCTTGTTCCATTGTTGTTGTTGTTTTGGGTTATAATGGCATTATTCTGCTGATGATTCGTTGATGCCTGCGGCAGAGGCGTCCTCGGCGTGCAGGCCGTTCTTCTTGGCCGTGGAAAGCAGGCCGCAGGCCGCGAAGATGTCCTGTCCGCGGCTGGCGCGGATGGTAGTGAACACGCCGTGCTGCGTCAGGTAGTCGCGCAGCTGCTCCATGCGCTGCTCGTCGGCCCCGGGCAGGTCGACGTCGGGGATGGCATGGAAGCGTATGAGGTTGACGCGGCACTCCAGCCCTTTCAGCAGGCTGATGATGGCCTTTGCGTGGGCCATGGTGTCGTTGAGTCCGCCGAAGCAGATGTATTCGAACGAGCAGCGGCGCTGGTGGGTGAAGTCGTAGCGCTTCAGCAGCTCCACCACCTCGGCTATAGGCATAGCCTTCTCGGCGGGCATCATGCCGAGGCGCTGTTCGTGTAGCGGCGAGTGCAGCGAGATGGCCACGTGGCAGTCGCTCTCGTCGAGGAAGCGCTTCAGTTTCGTCTTCACGCCGACGCTGCTCACCGTGATGCGCTTTGGGCTCCATGCGTAGGCATAGGGCGCGGTGAGAATCTCAGTGGCGCGCAGCACGGCGTCGAGGTTGTCCATCGGTTCGCCCTGTCCCATGAACACGATGTTCGTCAGGCGCTCGCGCTCAGGCAGGGCATATATCTGGTTCAGAATATCGGCCGCAGTGAGGTTGCCCTGCCATCCCTGCTTGCCCGTCTGGCAGAAGAGGCAGTTCATCTTGCAACCCACCTGCGACGAGACGCAGAGTGTGGCGCGCTCGCCATCGGGTATAAAGACCGTCTCCACGAAGAGGGCGGGGCCTTCTTCCGGCGCGGCATCAGCGTCGTCGCAGTCTATAGGGCGGCAGCGCACGGGGAAGAGGTATTTCACCGTGCCGTCCTGCGAGTGCTGGCTGTCGATGGGTGCCATGGCACCTACGACGTAGTACTGCTTCAGCAGCTCGCGGTTCTTCTGCGAGATGTTGGTCATCTCGTCGATGGTGGTGGCGTGCTTCAGGTAGAGCCACTGGGCTATCTGCCCGCCGGTGAAGGCCGGCATGTCCAACTCTGTGGCCGCAGCCTTGAGCTCGGCCGCAGTCATTCCCATGAGCACTTTCTTTCCTTCGTTCATTTTTTCTTTTTTTCGATATTACGTGATGGCGCTATTTCGTTGTCATGTAAAACCTCACATACCACTCGGCGAAGGCGCGCAGGCCCTGGCGCAGGGGGGTGGAAGGCTTGAAGCCGTAGTCGCGCTCCAGCGCCGAGGTGTCGGCATAGGTGACAGGCACGTCGCCGGGCTGCATGGGCACCAGCTGCTTGTGAGCCTCGAAGTCGTAGTCGGCGGGCAGCACGCCGGCACGCACCAGCTCCTGCTGGAGGATGTCGACGAAGGTGAGTAGGTTCTCAGGCTGGTTGTTGCCTATGTTGTAGACGTTGTAGGGCGGCAGGGGCAGTCCGTCGTCGCCGTTGCGCTTCTCGGGGGCACCTTGCATGATGCGCACCACGCCCTCCACGATGTCGTCGACGAAGGTGAAGTCGCGCTTGCAGTTGCCGTAGTTGAATATTTGTATGGTCTCGCCCTTGCGCAGCTTGTTGGTGAAGCCGAAGTAAGCCATGTCAGGCCGGCCGGCCGGGCCGTAGACGGTGAAGAAGCGCAGTCCGGTAGAAGGGATGTTGTAGAGCTTCGAGTAGGCATGAGCCAGCAGCTCGTTGCTCTTCTTCGTGGCAGCGTAGAGTGAGACGGGGTTGTCCACCTTGTCGTCGGTGGAGTAGGGCACCTTCTTGTTGGAGCCGTAGACGCTCGACGACGAGGCATAGACGAGGTGCTCCACGCCCCTCTGGCCGTCGTCGTAGCTGTGGCGGCAGGCCTCCAGGATGTTGTAGAAGCCGATGATGTTCGACTGGATATAGGCGTCGGGGTTGGTGATGCTGTAGCGCACGCCGGCCTGTGCGGCGAGGTTGACCACGACGGCAGGCTTGTGGTCGGCGAAGAGTCGGCTGATGGTGCTGCGGTCGGCAATGTCGCCGCGTATGAAGATGAAGCGCGGGTCTTGCAACTGCTGCAGGCGGTATTCCTTGAGCCTTACGTCGTAGTAGTCGTTCATATTGTCGATGCCGACGATGGTGGCCGCCGTGGTGTCATGCAGAAGGCGTTTCACGAGGTTTGAGCCTATGAATCCGGCGGCGCCGGTGACGAGGATGACTTTGTTTTCGAGGGTTATCTTGTTCATTTTACTCTCTCATCACGTTTGAATCACGTATATTATTAAGGTGCAAAGGTACGAAGAAAAGTTGAGACAGCAAAGCGTTTCTGACAAAAAGTGTTGCGCATGCTCATGCCCTTTGAAAAAAGTGGCCGAAATTGATTTGGGTTTTTACCAAAATCTGACACTCAGGGATTGTTTGTTTCAAAAGAATAAATTCAGTCCGAGGGGATTACTAACAATATATATATTTTCCTCCGCATACACATAATCATAATAAAGCATAAGCAGAATAGAGACGATTAAGCTTATAAATTGAGCGTTACCGTTTTGCTTGCACCACGCATTGTATGAGGCCTCGAAGACCTTCGTGGCATTTTCATCCATAACGGAGAGAATGCTGCCTAAATTATAATCGGGCTTTGCAAAGCCGTTTTTTTCGCTTGCAAAAATCAAGAAAAAACGCTTTTCTTGCCGTTTTCTCTCACATATTTCGTAACTTTGCAGCACCAAAACCAGAAAAGAATGAAAGACCGAATAGAATTTTTCTTGCCTTATGCCGATGTGACGCAGGCAGGCGAACTCCTCGATATATTGCGTGCGACGCCTGCCGTGGGGCGCATCTTCCTGCTCTCGGACACCGCTGCCGATTACGCTCCGGCTGAGTGTACGTGTGTGAACGTGGCCGATATGAGCTCGGCCGCCACCGTCAAGGCGATTGCTGCCCACAGCCAGTCGGCCTACGTGGCTATCCTGACACGCCCCGTGGCCCTCACGCTGGGCACCGGAGCCCTGGAGCGCATGCGGCAGGCCATGGACGACAGCGGCGCCGCCATGGTCTACGCCGACCGCAAGGGCCATCCCGTCATCGACTATCAGGCGGGTTCGGTGCGCGACGACTTCGACTTCGGCTCGCTGTGGCTGGTGCGCGGACCGCTGCTGCGGCAGTGGGCACAGCAGTGCACGGCCGGCTGGCGCTGGGCCGGGCTCTACGACCTGCGCCTCTATCTGAGCCGCCAGGGCGAACTGTTCCACCTGAACGAGACCCTCTATGCCGAAGAAGAGACCGACCTGCGCGCCTCGGGTGTGAAGCAGTTTGACTACGTGAACCCCGCCAACCGCGAGGTGCAGATAGAGATGGAGAAGGTAGTGACGCGCCATCTGAAAGCCATCGGGGCGCTGGTCGACACGTCGGGCCTCTGGCAGGTAGACTTCCAGGAACAGCAGTTCCCCGTGGAGGCCTCGGTCATCATACCCGTCTATAACCGTGCCAAGACCATCCGCGACGCCGTGGAGAGCGCCCTCTCGCAGCAGACGTCGTTCAAGTATAACGTCATCGTGGTAGACAATCACTCTACCGACGGCACCGGCGAAATACTGAGGGAAAGGGCAAAAGAGACGAGCGAAGAGACTGTTGCCGCAGCAAAGGAACCCCGTGGGGATAAAGGCTGCGCCCGGCAGGCGGAGCTCATCGTGCTCACCCCCGAATGCCGCGACCTGGGCATCGGCGGCTGCTGGAACCTGGCCGTCAACGACCCGCGGTGCGGGCGCTTCGCCGTGCAGCTCGACAGCGACGACCTCTACTCCTCGCCCCTCACGCTGCAGCGCATCGTCGATGAGTTCTACAAGCAGAAGTGTGCCATGGTGGTAGGCTCCTACCGTATGTGCGACTTTGAGCTGCAGACCCTGCCGCCCGGACTCATCGCCCACCGCGAGTGGACCGACGAGAACGGCCCCAACAACGCCTTGCGCATCAACGGTCTGGGAGCGCCGCGCGCCTTCTTCACCCCCCTGCTGCGCGAGGTGCAGCTACCCAACACCAGCTACGGCGAAGACTACGCCCTGGGCCTGTGGTTCTCGCGCCGCTACCGCATAGGACGCATCTTCGACGAGCTCTACCTCTGCCGTCGCTGGGGCGGCAACAGCGACTCAGACCTCAGCGTGGAGCGCGTGAATGCCAACAACCTCTATAAAGACCGCCTGCGCACCATGGAAATCAAGGCCCGCCAGCGCCTCGCACCGTCAGACACCAGCCACTCGGCGCTTCACCGCTACTTCGACCGCCAGCTGCGCCTGTGGCCCGACGCCCGCCAGCGCTACCGCCAGCTGCTGCAGGTGCAGACGCGTGAGCTCAGTCTGCCCACGATGACGCTGCGCCTGCAGTATAACCCCGCCCGCATGATGTCTACCGGCGCTGCCATGACCAAGGAGGCCGTGGCTCAGCGCCCCTGCTTCCTCTGTGGCGCCAACCGTCCTGCCGTGCAGATGACAAAAACCATCGACGGCGACTTCGAGTTGCTGGTCAACCCCTTCCCCATACTCCCCATGCACTTCACCCTGCCCATACGGCAGCACCAGCCGCAGCGCATCAAGCCCCTGTATGGCGAGATGCTGCGCCTGATGGGCCGCTATCCGCAGCTGACCGTGTTCTACAACGGTCCGCGCTGTGGCGCCTCGGCCCCCGACCACGCCCACCTGCAGGCTGGCATGGGCTGCGAGCTGCCCCTGCAGCACGAGTGGGTGCGCCTGTGCCGCAACCTGACCCCTGTGGTCCGTCCTGACGACGCCTCGCTGCTGGCCATCATCGACGAGTATCCCTGTCCGGCATTCGTCATACGTGCCAAGGACCCTAAGAGTAGCGTGCGGCTCTTCAACCTGCTCTATGGTGCCATGAGCATACCTGAAGGCGACGACGAGCCCATGATGAACATCGTGAGCTGGCGGCAGGACGACGACCTGCTGACGGTGGTGTTCCCCCGCGGCAAGCACCGCCCCGACTGCTACTACGGCGAGGGGGCGGCACAGCGCATCGTCAGTCCGGGCGCCCTCGACATGGCCGGGCTCATCATCACCCCGCGCGCAGCCGACTTCGAGCAGCTCGACGCCGAAGAGGCGCTGGCCATCTTGCAAGAGTGTGCCCTGCCTGCCAGCGAGCTGTCTGCCCTGGCCGGGCGCGTGAAGAGCCGCAGCATGGAGGGCCGTCATCAGGCTAACGGCGCCGAGCCGCTGGTCACCGTGGGCATCGTCGGCGGCCAGCGCATAGCGTTCGTGCTCAACGGGCGCTACCAGGCCAAGGGCGAGACCATCAGCGGACAGCAGCATGTGGAGCTGTCGGAGGGCGGCATCGTGTGGCGTGGCCAGCAGTATCGTGAGCTGCGCTTCGTGCCGCAGGAGGCGCAGGCCTCGTTCTCGCTGCGCGACGTCACCATTGGCCAGGGCTTCCACTGGGAGCGGCAGGAGACGCAGACCTTCCGCGGCACGCTGCACCTGGTGGTAGATGCCGACAAGATGGTGGCCATCAACGTGCTGCCCGTAGAGCAATACCTCGAGAGCGTCATCTCGAGCGAGATGAGCGCCACGTCGTCGCCCGAACTGCTCAAGGCTCATGCCGTCATCTCGCGCTCGTGGCTGCTGCACCAGATGCACAAGGAGCATAAAGACGGCTTCTTCTCATTCGTGAAGAAAGACGACGAGCTGCTGCGCTGGTATGACCGCGAAGACCACACGCTCTTCGACGTCTGTGCCGACGACCACTGCCAGCGCTACCAGGGCATCACCCGCGCCTCGCTGCCCCAGGTGGCCGAGGCCGTCAGGGCCACCCGCGGACAGGTGCTCACCTACGGCGGCGAGCTCTGCGACGCCCGCTTCTCGAAGTGCTGCGGCGGACAGACCGAGGAGTTCCAGTACTGTTGGGACAACAGTCCGAAGCCCTATCTCGTCTCCGTGCCCGACCCCTACTGTAACACCAGCGACCAACGCGTGCTGCAGCAGGTGCTCAACGACTACGACCAGGAGACGTCGGATTTCTACGAGTGGCAGGTAGACTACACCCGCGAGCAGCTCACTGAGCTCGTGAGCCGCAAGCTGAAGCTCGACCTGGGCGACATCACCGACCTGGTGCCGCTCGATCGCGGCAAGAGCGGCCGCATCTGGCGTCTGCGCCTCGTGGGCACCAAGCGCTCATTCGTCATAGGCAAGGAGCTCGAAATACGCCGTGCGCTGAGCGAGACCCATCTGCTCAGCTCCAACTTCACCGTAGAGAAGACCCCTGCTGGCTTCACGCTCCGTGGCCGTGGCTGGGGCCATGGCGTGGGGCTCTGCCAGATAGGTGCCGCCGTCATGGGCGAGCAAGGCAAGCGCTATGACGAGATTCTGCTCTACTACTACCGTGGAGCTGAGGTGAAAAAGGTGTATTAAGTAAACAACTGCGAACTCTGAACTATGAGTAATAAGCGTTCCCCGTGGGCATGGATTCCCACTCTCTATATGGCCGAGGCACTGCCCTACGTGGCCGTGATGACCATCTCGACCATCATGTATAAGCGCATGGGCGTCTCCAATACCGACATAGCCCTCTACACCGGCTGGCTCTATCTGCCGTGGGTCATCAAGCCCTTCTGGAGCCCCTTCGTCGACCTGATGAAGACCAAGCGCTGGTGGACGGTGACCATGCAGCTCATCATTGCCATCGGCTTCGCCCTGATAGCCTTCACGCTGCCCACCTCGCTGTTCTTCCAGCTGTCTCTGGCAGCCTTCTGGCTGGTGGCCTTCACCTCGGCCACCCATGACATTGCCGCCGACGGCTACTACATGCACGCCCTCGATGCCCACGAGCAGTCGCTCTATGTGGGCATACGCAGCACGTTCTACCGCATAGCCACCGTGGCCGGACAAGGTCTGCTGGTCATCCTGGCCGGACTCATTGAGATGGGTAGCGGCCTGGAGCCGGCCCTGCTACGCGTAGATACCGACGGAAGCCAGATAGCGGTGAGCACCGCCTCGCCCCAGCCAACCGACGCCCCCTGCTTCGTCTTCGCGCCCGTGGAGCGCGGCGAGGCATCGGCCGACTACGTCAGGAGCCAGAATGAAGCCAATGGCTTTGTGCAGCGTGAAAAGCCGCAGGTCGCCGTGGCCCAGGCTGAGGCTGCGCCCGGCTGGCTCGACCGCCGGCTGGAGGGCTTCACCCAGTGGCTGCGCACGCACTTCGGCGAGGCCCCCCGCAGCGCGGCGTCGCTCACTGCCCGTCAGCAGCTCGTCGGCGTCAGCCTCACCCGCCGTCCGGAGGGCGACGCCCCCGTGGTGCTGAACATGGCCTTCAAGAGTGGTGACCAGAGCGTGAAGCTCGACGCGGCCGCCACCCGCTTCGAGTTTACGAAAGACAACTGGGACCGCCAGGCGCTGCTGCTCGTCGCGGTCGACCCGAAGCTGAAGCAGCCCGTCACGGCCACCTTCGAGGGCCTCTCGGGCAACATCCCCTTCGCCTGGCTCGTGGTGTTCCTCGTGCTCTCGGCATTCTTCTTCCTCGCTGCCCTCTACCACCAGTTCATACTGCCTAAGCCGGCCAGCGACAAGCCGTCGAGCGAGGTGACGGCCTCCACCATCCTCAGGGAGTTCGTCGACACCTTCCGCACCTTCTTCACCAAGAAGCATGCCCTCGTGGCCATCCTCTTCATGCTGCTCTATCGTCTGCCCGAGGCGCAGCTGGTGAAGCTCATCAACCCCTTCATGCTCGACCCCGTCGACAAAGGCGGCCTCGGCCTGACCACGGGCGAGGTAGGTCTGGTCTACGGCACCGTAGGCATCATCGGCCTCACCATTGGCGGCATCCTGGGCGGCATTGCCGCGGCGCGGGGCGGCCTGAAGCAGTGGCTGTGGCCTATGGTGGCCGCCATCACGCTGCCCGACCTGGTCTATGTCTACCTGAGCTACGCCCAGCCTGGCAGCCTCGCCGTGGTGAGTGCCTGCGTCTTCGTAGAGCAGTTTGGCTATGGCTTCGGCTTCACGGCCTACATGCTCTACCTCATCTACATTTCTGAAGGCGAGCGCAAGACGTCGCACTACGCCATGTGCACCGGCTTCATGGCCCTGGGCATGATGCTGCCCGGCATGATGGCCGGCTGGCTGCAGGAGACCATAGGCTACCGCCACTTCTTCATTTGGACAATTATCTGCTGTGCAGCTACCTTTGCCGTCTGTGCCTTCTTGAAGATAGACCCCGAATACGGAAAGAAACAAACCTGACATGAGCGCCACGAGACCCCCTGCAACATGGCTGGCCACCCTTCACTTTGCGAAGGGCATGGCCTACGTCGTCGTGACGGTCATCTCGCTGCTCATGTTCAGCCAGCTGGGTCTCGGCGTGGCCCTCACCGTGGGGCTCGTGGCACTGTGCCATCTGCCCTGGGTGCTGAAGTGCTGGTGGAAACCGCGTGTGGCCGCCGCGCTCGACTGGCGCCGCTGGGTGCTCCTCACGCAGCTGCTGCTGGCAGCGTCGTTCGTCGCCATGGCCTTCGCCTTCCCCTCGGTGTGGCAGCTCTTCGCCCTGCTCATGCTGACGGCCTTCCTGACGGCTATACACAATGTGGCGGCCGATGCCCTGTCGGCCCACGGTGACGACCAAGGGCACCATCGGCTGATGCGCGAGCTGTCGCGTAAGTTCGCCTCTGTGGTGGGTCAGGGGGTGCTGGTGATGATGGCGGGCAACCTGCAGGTGTTCTTCCGCAACGACGTGCGCTTCTCGTGGCAGCTGGTGTTCTTCCTGGTGGCGGCTCTTTTCCTGTTGCTCTTCGTGTGGCATGCGTACCGTCTGCCATCTGCCGTCGTCTCTGGCGCAGGGGTTGCCGCCCCGTCGGCCGTTCCCGCCACAGGGGGTGTCTGGCGGCTGGTGGCCTACCTCTTCTTCTATGCCTTCGCCCAGGGCATGCAGGCTAAGGTGTCAGTGCTCTTCCTGATGACCCCGCTGCGAGGCGGCGGCCTGGGACTCTCGCCGCAGGAATTCGGCCTCGTCATGGGCACGCTCGGCATCATCGGCCTCACCGCAGGGGGGCTGCTGGGCACGCTTGCCATACGGCGCTTCGGCTGGCATCGCTGCCAGTGGCCCATGGCTGCTGCCATGCTCGTGCCCGGCGCCGTCTACCTGCTGCTCAGCCTCCGGCAGCCCGGCGGTCTCCATGTGGTATGTCTGAGTGTGGTGGCCGAGCAGACAGCCTTCGGCTTCGGCTTTGCAGCCTACCTCTGGCTGCTGCGGCACATTGCCTGGCGTGAGTACGGCAAGTCGCTCATGGCCCTCTCGCTGCTGCTGAGCGGCGTGTGCGCCGGTGCGCTGCAAGAGGCGGTGGGCTATGCCAACTTCTTTGCCCTCACCTTCGCGCTGGGTGCGCTCACCCTGCTGTCGGCAGGGCTGCTGCGGAAAATCCCTACTAAAAAATAGGGATAATCCTTTTGCAGGCTCAATGAAAATACGTACCTTTGCAACATCATAACAATTTAATACTATAACGACGATGAAATCAATGTATGCTTATACGAAGACGATGCTCGTGGCACTGATGGCCATGATGACATTTACGAGCTGCGACTGGGTGGGCGATGAAGACGCCTACATCGCCTACGACATCACAGGGCGTTGGGTAGGCCAGCTCAGCGAGGTCTACTACAACCGCTTCAACTGGAGCGTGCGCGACCGCGAGTACTCCACCATGTTCGAGTTCTTCCAGGGCGACCGCTATAGCGGACGGGGCCGCGAGGTAGACTACGACCACTATGGCACGGTGAAGACCTACAACTTCAGATGGTTTGTGGAGTATGGCAACATCTACTTGGAGTATGCCGACGGCACCGAACTGGTCATCGACGGCTATTACGTGCGCGACAATCGCCTCTACGGCTCCACCTACGACGGTGCCATACAAATCAGCCTGGTGCGCTACGACTACAACGACGACCCCTGGTCGTATGACAGCAGTTACTGGTCGCGCATGGCGAAGCCCCAGCTCGACGATGAAGAAACCACCGACAGCATCAACTGATGAGACACCTATACCTTACACTGCTGATTGCGCTGCTGCTGGGCACTGGCCCGGCAGCGGCGCAATTGCTTTCTGCCGGCGTAAGCCGCGAGCTGGCCGTGGCGCGCGCCGGGCAGCTCAGCCATGTCAGCTACAACCTGGCGCTCAGCGTGCCTGACGAGATGGGGCGGCCCGTGGCGGGCACCGTCACCATCAGCTTCACTCTGCAGCACCGGGCCGACGTGGTGCTTGACTTCCAGGGCGAGCTCGACGCGGCGGCCCAGGTGAACGGCCGGTCGGCTGCGTTGCGCTGCACCGACGAGCATATCCTGCTGCCCCGGCGCCTGCTGCGCAAGGGGCGCAACGCCGTGACGCTCAGCTTCCGTAGCACCGACCAGGCACTCAACCGCCACGACGACTATCTCTACACCCTCTTCGTGCCCGACCATGCGCGCTCCTGCTTCCCCTGCTTCGACCAGCCCGACCTGAAGGCCCTGTTCCGCCTCCGCCTGGCGCTGCCTGAGGGGTGGACCGCCATCAGCAGCGACGAAGACCACCCTCTGCCCACCTACCTCTTCTCTTTCACGGCGGGCAGGTTTAGCAGGGTGGAGACCGAGCGCGACGGCCGCCGCCTGACGCTGCTCCACCGCGAGACCGACCCGCAGAAGGTGGCGCAGCTGCCTCTCGTCTTCGACCAGATGGCCCTGTCGCTGCGCTGGCTCGAAGCCTACACGGGCATGCCCTATCCCTTCAGCAGCTACGGCGCCGTGGCCGTGCCGGGCTATCAGTTCGGCGGCATGGAGCATCCGGGCGCCATCCAGCTCAACGACCGCACCATCTTCCTGGGTCAGCACCCCACGCCCGACGAGGAGCTCAACCGCCTGAAGCTCATCGCCCACGAGACAGCCCACATGTGGTTTGGCGACCTCGTCACCATGCGCTGGTTCGACGATGTGTGGACGAAGGAGGTGTTCGCCAACCTCATGGCGGCTAAGATAGCCGAAGAGCAGTTTCCCGACCTCAACCACGACCTCAGCTTCCTGAAGACCTATCAGGTGCCCGCGCTGCATACCGACCGCACCGATGGCACCCACCCCATACAGCAGCCGCTGGCCAACCTCAACCAGGCGGGCCTGCTCTACGGCAACATCATCTACGACAAGGCCCCCGTGATGATGCGCAAGCTGGAGGAACTGATGGGCCCAAGCAGCTTCCGCCTCGGCCTGCAGCGCTACCTGCAGCGCTTCGCCTATGCCAACGCCACGTGGGACGACCTCATCGGCGTGCTCTCTGAGGTGGCGCCGCAGGCCCCCCTCGCGCAGTTCAGCCATGCCTGGGTGAAGCAGCGAGCGCTGCCCACGGTAGAGACCTGGTGGCGCGGCGGCATGCTGCATATGCGCCAGACCGACCCGCTGGGGCGCGGCCTGGTGTGGCAGCAACACGTGAAGGTGGGGCTCGAGACCCTGCAGGGGCTGCGCGTCGTCGACGTCGACCTGTGTGACACGGCTGTCAGTGTGCCCTTCGGCGAAAGGGTGCGGCGTGTCATCCCCAACTACGACGGACGCGGCTATGGGCGCTTCCTTGCCCCTCCCGTCGACAGTCTGCTCGTCGGGGGCGACACCCATCGCTATGCTCTGATGATGACGCTCTACGAAAACTACCTGATGGGGCGCCAGCCGGCCAGCCAGACGCTGGAGGTGCTGCTGCAGGGCCTTGCCTGCGAGTCGGATGCGCTGGTGGCCTCCACATGTTGTGCCTATATCTCGTCGGTCATGAGCCGCCTCACCACAGGCCGCGCGGCCTGCGAGCGGCGCCTGCTCAGCCTGGCCGCCGCCCACCGGCTGCCGTCGGTGCGTCAGCAGCTGTGGCGCCTGCTGGGGCAGACGGCCACCGATGCGCAGGTGCTCGACACACTCTATGCCGTCTGGCATGCGCAGAGCCACCCGCTGCTCAGCGAGCGCGACTACACGTCGATGTCGTACCACCTGGCCATCATGCAGCCTCATCGCTGGCAGGCTATCATCAGTCAGCAGCGCAGCCGCCTGCAGAATGTCGACCGTCAGCGTGAATACGACTATGTGTCGCGGGCCTGCAACCCCTCAGTCGAGGCGCAGGACTCGCTCTTCCTTTCGCTGGCCGACCGCCGCAACCGTGTGGTGGAGCCCTGGGCTGCCAGTCTGCTGTCGTTGCTCAGCCATAGCAGCCGTGCGCCCCGCAACCTGCGTTACATCACACCCGCCCTGGAGCTGTTGCCTGAGATACAGCGCACGGGTGGCATCTTCTTCCCCTCCAACTGGCTGTCGGCCCTGCTCTCAGCCCATCGTTCTGCCGAGGCCCGCCGACTGGTAGACGACTTTCTGCGCCGCCACGACGATCTCTCCCCGGCCTTGCGCAACAAAGTGTTAGAACAAGCGTATTATGTGACTCAACTTACGGAAGTTGAGTAGTAGTTGTGGAGTAAGGAGTTGTGGAGTAGAAAAAGTTGAGTTATGTGCCGAATGATGAGTAGCAAGAGCGCCGAGAGGACTCCTCCCAGTCCAGGGAGGAGTAATACGTGCGCAGCGCCCACCCCTCGTAGATTTGAGTGCTGAGCATTTTAGAAGTAACGCTCAGCATCGCCACGCCGCACTGCAAGGAATGATGTAGAGTATTAAAAGTCTAAAGTCTACAGTGCCGAATGATGAGTAGCAAGAGCGCCGAGAAAACTCCTCCCAGTCCAGGGAGGAGTAGTGCGCGCGCAGCGCCCACCCCTCGTAGATTTGAGTGCTGAGCATTTTAGAAGTAACGCTCAGCATCGCCACGCCGCACTACAAGGAATGATGTAGAGTATTAAAAGTCTAAAGTCTAAGGTCCAAAGTCTAAAGTCTAAAGCCTAAGGTCTAAAGTCTAAGGTCTAAAGTCCAAAGTCCAAGGTCCAAAGTCTAAAGTCAAAAAACAAAAATCAAAAATCCAAAAACCTTCTCGTAATCTCTCCGTAGTCCTCGATGCGTCGGTCGCGCAAGAAAGGCCACCAGCGGCGCACACGCTCCGACCGCTCCATGTCAACGGCCACGATGATGCTCTCCTCCTCAGTAGCCGACGCCTCGTAGTACATCTCGCCCTGCGGTCCGCACACAAACGAAGAGCCCCAGAACTGGATGCCTCCCGTTTGCTGGCTCGGGTCAGGCTCGTAGCCCACACGGTTCACAGCCACCACCGGCAGGCCGTTAGCCACGGCATGACCGCGCATCACCGTCTGCCAGGCGCGCAGCTGCCGCTCGTGCTCGTCATCCGTGTCGGTACTCTCATAGCCTATGGCGGTGGGGTAGATGAGCAGCTCGGCACCGCGGAGGGTCATCAGGCGGGCAGCCTCAGGATACCACTGGTCCCAGCACACCATGACCCCCAGTCGCCCCACGCTAGTCTCAATAGGCCGGAACCCCAGGTCGCCGGGCGTGAAGTAGAACTTCTCGTAATAGGCTGGGTCGTCGGGTATGTGCATCTTACGATATCGTCCTGCAATACTCCCGTCCTTCTCAAACACCACGGCCGTGTTGTGGTACAGTCCCGGAGCGCGGCGCTCGAAGAGCGACGTGACCAGCACCACCCCCAGTTCCTTGGCCAGTCGCCCGTAGATATCAGTAGAAGGGCCGGGTATCGTCTCGGCCAGGTCGAAGTTGTTCACGTCCTCCACCTGACAGAAGTAGAGCGAGTTATGCAGCTCTTGCAGCACTATGAGTTCGGCGCCCCGGCGTGCCAGGTCGCGTATGCCGTCGCACAGACGCTCCACGTTGTCAAGCATGTCAACGGTGTTATGCTGCTGCAAGAAACCTATTTTCAGTTCTTTCCTCATTGTTACATTAATTTTTTTGAGTTAATGACCCTTGTTGTCTGTTTCCGTTTCGTCTCATTTCGGAAATCTGCCACAAAGTTACTACTTTTTGTTTGAAAAACCGCGAAAACAGCCCACAAATCATTCTAACCATTTAACCATTTCATCATTTTGCCTCAGCCAGCTCATCATCTTCTCTGAGCACACCGGCGGGAAACTGCATGGTGCAGCAGTGGAGCGAGCCGTGCTGGCGGATGACGGTGCGGCAGTCGACGGGCACGACGTCGCGTCCGGGGAAGGCCTGGCCGATGATGCGCAGGGCCTGCTCGTCGAGGTCGGGCTGGGCATAGGTAGGACAGAGCACGGCACCGTTGACGACGAGGAAGTTGGCGTAGGTGGCGGGTAGACGCTCTCCCCGGGCATGAGCGCCCACCGTAAGATTTAATCTACGCCCCTACATGAGGGGCGACGACGCCATTCCCGCCACAAGTTGACGCCAACGGGTTTCAATCCACGCCCCTACATGAGGGGCGACGGCAAGACAAGACGTTTTGCCATTACATCAGGAGTTTCAATCCACGCCCCTACATGAGGGGCGACGGCATAACTATCCATAAGCTCGCGACGCTCAAGTTTCAATCCACGCCCCTACATGAGGGGCGACAGGCAGCAGCATAAGCGGTTTCAACTGTCTGGTGTTTCAATCCACGCCCCTACATGAGGGGCGACTACCTTCGTCGCGTCTATAATACTCAGAGACAGTTTCAATCCACGCCCCTACATGAGGGGCGACCACTGAGTATGGCGAATATCCCACCGCTTACCTTGTTTCAATCCACGCCCCTACATGAGGGGCGACCATGGATTACAATAAGCAAAGCAAAATGATACAGTTTCAATCCACGCCCCTACATGAGGGGCGACCGTTTTGCATGTATAGTAAATCGGCATCGTACCTTGTTTCAATCCACGCCCCTACATGAGGGGCGACTAGCTGCCAGCATCGTGGTGTTGGCCGTCGAAGTTTCAATCCACGCCCCTACATGAGGGGCGACCAGATATCAACGAAAAAGACATCGAGATACTGAAGTTTCAATCCACGCCCCTACATGAGGGGCGACTAAGATAGACGGCAAGACTATCACCGTACCCACGTTTCAATCCACGCCCCTACATGAGGGGCGACCGCCATAGTGTACGCGTATGTACTCGCGAATTGTTTCAATCCACGCCCCTACATGAGGGGCGACCTTCAGACCCATCAGATTTTGCTGCTCTTCCACGTTTCAATCCACGCCCCTACATGAGGGGCGACCTCAGGAGTAGGAAAGTCAAAGCGTTCCTTATAGTTTCAATCCACGCCCCTACATGAGGGGCGACGGCAAGTGACACCGGCGTAGCAGGAACGGCAGAAGTTTCAATCCACGCCCCTACATGAGGGGCGACTAACATTTTCGAGGTTACTGCTATCGCGCCTTGGTTTCAATCCACGCCCCTACATGAGGGGCGACTCTACTTATCAAGACTTGGTTAACAAGCGATACGTTTCAATCCACGCCCCTACATGAGGGGCGACCGTGCTCCTGCACATTATACGTACGAGTGCGAGCGTTTCAATCCACGCCCCTACATGAGGGGCGACCCTTTGCGACTCATGTTGCTAATAAAGAGTCAATGTTTCAATCCACGCCCCTACATGAGGGGCGACAACGCATTGACAATGAGTTGGCACATCTCGACTTGTTTCAATCCACGCCCCTACATGAGGGGCGACAAGGAAGAGCCACCCAAGCAGGAGCCATCCAAGGTTTCAATCCACGCCCCTACATGAGGGGCGACGACTCACCAAGAGATGCGGAGCCACACACGCGAGTTTCAATCCACGCCCCTACATGAGGGGCGACATGAAGCACCGGAGATAACATCCTTAACAAGCTGTTTCAATCCACGCCCCTACATGAGGGGCGACCGTTGAGCAAGCTTAACAATAAGCGGGTTGACAGTTTCAATCCACGCCCCTACATGAGGGGCGACCACAATCTTGCGCAAGTGCTTCAGCTGGGGAGTGTTTCAATCCACGCCCCTACATGAGGGGCGACCTGGCCGAAAGAATCGGACTGGTCAACACGACGGTTTCAATCCACGCCCCTACATGAGGGGCGACTGAAAAAGGATGCCGAAACATACGTTCCATCATTGTTTCAATCCACGCCCCTACATGAGGGGCGACAGTCGGGGGGCCCCTTTGGGGTTCCGACTTTTTGTTTCAATCCACGCCCCTACATGAGGGGCGACGTTATTATTTTTTGTGTTCGTAGTCATATCAATGTTTCAATCCACGCCCCTACATGAGGGGCGACAGGCTCGCCATTCTGACCACATACAGAAATGTAAGTTTCAATCCACGCCCCTACATGAGGGGCGACCCCACTTGGCCGTGTCGGTTTTTCTGCCCGTTATGGTTTCAATCCACGCCCCTACATGAGGGGCGACGGTCTTGCACCTGATTCAGACTTAAAGTCTCCTGTTTCAATCCACGCCCCTACATGAGGGGCGACGAGGCAATGCGCCGCAAGGCGTAGCCGGGCGGGTTTCAATCCACGCCCCTACATGAGGGGCGACTTAGCTCTCAGCACACTAAGCATACAAGCCACCGGTTTCAATCCACGCCCCTACATGAGGGGCGACATCCTGTTGCAAAAACGTTTCAACAGTCATTCAGTTTCAATCCACGCCCCTACATGAGGGGCGACTTTTTTTATGGCTGATATTCTTGTGCCTATCAGTTTCAATCCACGCCCCTACATGAGGGGCGACCGTCACGGCCACGGGCCTTGTTCTGTTTCACTCGGTTTCAATCCACGCCCCTACATGAGGGGCGACTCTAAAACTAAACAACATGGATGACAGCAAGAAAGTTTCAATCCACGCCCCTACATGAGGAGCGACAATCAAGGCTGAATATCTCGTCAGTGGCCTGGTGGTTTCAATCCACGCCCCTACATGAGGGGCGACGTCGGGGAACGACAACCCGTCGTGTTTCTGTAGGTTTCAATCCACGCCCCTACATGAGGGGCGACCCTGATAACCTACGGCGTCAAACTCAGGAGTAGGTTTCAATCCACGCCCCTACATGAGGGGCGACGCGATGATGGTGAACTTATTCCGGTCACTGATGTTTCAATCCACGCCCCTACATGAGGGGCGACCCCAAGGCGTATTCAAGTTGAGATATCTCAGACAGTTTCAATCCACGCCCCTACATGAGGGGCGACCTGAGGACATCTCTAATAAGCGTCTCATCAATGAGTTTCAATCCACGCCCCTACATGAGGGGCGACCGAAAATTGCGTTGGATACTTCTACGTTGTTGTTGTTTCAATCCACGCCCCTACATGAGGGGCGACTGGTAAGGGAAGTCATCAAAAGGATACTTTGATGTTTCAATCCACGCCCCTACATGAGGGGCGACATAATTCTTTCGCTTTTGAAAAATCCTTGTCCTTGTTTCAATCCACGCCCCTACATGAGGGGCGACAAAGCCTGGTGCAGTGATGCACGAGGGTCGGGTGTTTCAATCCACGCCCCTACATGAGGGGCGACTGAGTCTGGTACGGATGTTAATCTTCCTTTGTTGTTTCAATCCACGCCCCTACATGAGGGGCGACTCAACTTGAATTTGCCTTGGGCAATAAACTTTCTGTTTCAATCCACGCCCCTACATGAGGGGCGACCACCCGAGCGGTGGTACTACGGATGGGACTACGTGTTTCAATCCACGCCCCTACATGAGGGGCGACGGTTTATGCCAGGCTACGACCCATACAAGGGGATGTTTCAATCCACGCCCCTACATGAGGGGCGACGTTTCATCTTTTCGCTTTCTTTTACTAATCTGGCGTTTCAATCCACGCCCCTACATGAGGGGCGACGTCGAATCCCGACATGGAGATGACGCGGTTCTTGTTTCAATCCACGCCCCTACATGAGGGGCGACCGGACTGGGCAAGCGCATCAATTACCTGTTGCAGGTTTCAATCCACGCCCCTACATGAGGGGCGACGTTTGGTAGTGCAGGCGGCCTTGACATCAGCGTGTTTCAATCCACGCCCCTACATGAGGGGCGACGCCGGTTTCGGTTTTGTCCCACGCTATAGCGACGTGTTTCAATCCACGCCCCTACATGAGGGGCGACTTCGCCAGTATTCTTTTGTGTCTATCTGTGACCAGTTTCAATCCACGCCCCTACATGAGGGGCGACTGTGTCAGTGAAAGACTTCTCGCGCAACGGGCGGTTTCAATCCACGCCCCTACATGAGGGGCGACTTCGAGTAATCCTTTCAGCGGCTGTCGCCTTGGTGTTTCAATCCACGCCCCTACATGAGGGGCGACTCCGTGGCAAAGTTCAAGTCCTGATAACACAAAGTTTCAATCCACGCCCCTACATGAGGGGCGACATCACGTGGGCAGGTCCACGCGACACATTCTGGTTTCAATCCACGCCCCTACATGAGGGGCGACTCGTAATTTTCTTGCTGATTATTTTTGCGGTTCGGTTTCAATCCACGCCCCTACATGAGGGGCGACAATCAACACCAGTCAAGCCATAACGCATACTCTGTTTCAATCCACGCCCCTACATGAGGGGCGACGCGCGACCCTAAGAAGTACCAAGCCGTCAGGGAGTTTCAATCCACGCCCCTACATGAGGGGCGACTGTTTTGCCAAACTATACACCGACGCAGCCCCATGGTTTCAATCCACGCCCCTACATGAGGGGCGACTTGTCGCCTTCCTTCTCGTCGGACAGGCATTCTCTGTTTCAATCCACGCCCCTACATGAGGGGCGACACGGGTAGACGGCATAGATACGCCGATTTTAGGTTTCAATCCACGCCCCTACATGAGGGGCGACCTTAAGAAGCGTTTTCGTGATTGGGTCTTCCGTTTGTTTCAATCCACGCCCCTACATGAGGGGCGACGGTGCAAAGATAGGCATTTTTCAGCCGAAATAACAAGTTTCAATCCACGCCCCTACATGAGGGGCGACGCGACGTCCAGGCATACTCGGCCTGTGCCATCGAGTTTCAATCCACGCCCCTACATGAGGGGCGACCTTGTTGGCCGGTATCTGGTCCTTACCAATACGATAGTTTCAATCCACGCCCCTACATGAGGGGCGACCCACGTGAGAGGCGAATACGGCGTTTACGTCTTGTTTCAATCCACGCCCCTACATGAGGGGCGACTTAATATTGTTGGTTCTGGCACTCTTCGGACTCAGTTTCAATCCACGCCCCTACATGAGGGGCGACATTTAACATTTAATTAACAATTATCATGATTAAGTTTCAATCCACGCCCCTACATGAGGGGCGACTGTACGCATATGGTCGAACTCTTCCTGCATCCTGGTTTCAATCCACGCCCCTACATGAGGGGCGACCCAATTCTTTGTTCATTGCTGATAATCACAAATTTATTTGCCGCTTTTTGCGAACATGAACTGTGCAAGCACATTTTATGATTCTACAGGCAATGATAACCCCTTGATTATCAGTAAGTGCGAACATCCGACATTTCTTGTATAGGATAGCGTTCGCAATCATAAAATAATAGCATTGTTGAAGTTATAGGAAGTCTCCCGCCCAACGGTCTCAACACGTCTGTTCTCGTTCTTGTTGAGGTGATAGAAACGAATGCTATCAAGCTGCTTGTCCATCACAGCTGTCAGTACATCCTTCAGCTTGACATATTGAGCCTCGGTCATTTCGCACTCAAAGACGGAATTCTGCACGCGCTGCCCATAGTCCTTGCAGATTCGTGCTACTCGTCGCAGGCGTTTCTGTCCCGATGTGCTAATGGTATCTACATCGTATGTTATGAGTATATACATGGATTCTACTTAATCAGGAAAACAGGATAATCGTCGATGTCGTTTCTGATAAATCGCGCCAGCAGCATGGCTTGAGCATGAGGAATGAGACCAACAGGAATCTTCTCCTTAAGGAATGGATGCACAATAGTTTCTTTCTTGCGATTCTGCCAGGCCGTGAGGAAGATGCGTCGCCCATTGTCGCTGAGAACAACCCCTTTCTCGCCCTGATAGATGAAGTCGCCAGGGGTGATTTGTCGACGATTGATAAGCGAGAGCACGAAGCGGTCGCCCATATAGGCCCTCAGTTCTTCTACCATATCCAGTGCCAGCGAGGCCCGGCCAGGGCGTAACGTATGCAGGAATCCCACATAGGGGTCAAGACCTACGGTCTCCAAAGCCGCCGTTATGTCGTTGGTGGCGAGTGTGTAGGCCAGCGACAGCATAGCGTTTATCGCATCCTTTGGTGGTCGGCGGTTACGGCCCGCGAACGGAAACAACTCGCGCTGCTGCGTCATCAGATGCGGCAGTACCTCGAAATAGCAATTGGCCGCAATACCCTCCACACCCGTCAACTGCGTCTTGTCCGTAGAACGAAAGACGTCACGTTTGAACGTTTCTAATGCTTGAACTGCTGCCTCGATTTCCTCATTTGCGCCATAGTCTCGGACGTAGCGACGTAAGATGTTGCGATAGTTCTGTATCTTGCCACCTATCATCACCTGTGCCACGTGTAGTGTCCACAATTCATTGTCGGCCAATTGATATTGTGCCCTGCGTAGCAGTACATTGCCTCGTGTCTGTCCTTGAATACGACTGACAAAACGGCCATTGGGCGACAAAAACGTCAGCGACACATTGCTGTCGACACAAAGCTTCATCAGTCCCGGACTGGCACCCATGTAGCCGAAAGTGACGATCCCCTCGATGTTAATTATCGGAATGCGAAACACCTCCTGCTGCTTGACTGACACTACGACGTTCAGTCCGTCTTTGCTCAGATACGATTCGGGAGTGGTGATATAGAGCGTGTTAAGTAGTTTCCTCATACAAATTGCGTTTCAGATAGTTTGAGACCGAAGGCTGGTTGGCAGCTCCGGGCATGCACAAGTCCTTAAGCGAACAGCGGTCGCAGTGTTTCCCCCGCACGATGGCGGGTAGCTGCCCACTCTTAAATACATTATGCATCTCCCCGGCACATTGCCTAACGATGTCGCGTAAGTAGGGAGTAATCTCGACCTCTACTCGGTGGCGTATTACGTGATAGAAGAACGCTCCCCATCCAATGTGGATGCCGTACAGCTCTTCCAGGCACATGGCCTGTGCCGCAAGCTGCACCTCGTCCACCTCGTTCTTCTTTGGACGTCCATGCTTATACTCCACAGGATAGGGCAACCAACGGCCTGGGTATTTTGGATGAGTGATGCTGTCTGACTCATCCTCCGTGGGGTGCAATTCTATGACATCCGAAAGACCGTAAAGCCCTAACTCTTGCGAAGCAATGCTTACCGAGCGCAGGCAGATGTAGTCGCCGCACTTCTGCCGGTAGGCGGCATCGTCCACGTGCTTGTGTAGCACTTCACCCTCCACCGTCAGGCGGTTGTCGGCCCACTGCTGCTCTATGTGTATCAACGCCCATTGCCGGGGACAGAACCTGTAGTGCTGAATCCCCGACAACATGAGCATATCGTCTTCGTTATACATTATTTATTCATTAGAATCATCCTCTTCAAAAGGTAGTACCCCCAGAAACTTGTCAAAGTTGCTGCGATACAGGCGGTCTTGTACGAAGCGGTAGCGTTCAGACTCAGTCTCGGCGTGAAGCTCCGCCTCTTCATGGCTCACGCATCCCGCGTTGGCAAGCAACGGGCGCTCGTCACTGTTCAGATAGGCATCGATGCGCTTGGCCCAGTCTTCCATCGTCATCGGGATATGCTGTTTGGCCCGGTTCTCGGCAAACTCCAGCACTGCCGTCACGACGTGCCTCATGTTCTCCAATTCCGTCTGCTTCAAGTAGTTCTTGGCTATTACAGCGTCAGTCTTCACTTTCTTTCCATCAGGCGCATTCTCCCACGTAGTCAGCCCCATGTGTTCCTTGTCGGCATCAGCCCGCTCCACGATGAGTACCGCTGCTGTGCGGCCATGCACAGCGTAGTGCATCTTATTCAGGATTTTTTTAAGAACAGCCAGGTAGTTGGCGCATCCTTGTTGTAATCCATGCTGGTAGCGTAGATGTCCGTCAGCTTCTGGTAGAAGCGTCGCCCACTGAGACGAATCTCGCGAATCTCGGCCAGCAGATGCTCGAAGTAATCCTCGTCAAGGAAGGTTCTGTTCTCCATCTGATTGCAGTCGAGCACGTAGCCACGTATGGCATATTGACGCAGTACACTCGTTGCCCACTACCGGAACTGGGTGGCACGGACACTGTTGATGCGGTAGCCTACGGCGATAATAGCATCGAGACACTAGAACTTGGTGTTGTAAGTTTTCCCATCTTCGGCAGTATGTGCAAAATTTGCACATACTCGTTCTTCAATCAGTTCACCTGATTCGAAGACGTTGTTTAGATGCTTCGTTACCACACTTCTGTCACAGTAAAGCAATGTTGATATAGCCTTTTGCGTACACCAAACGTTTTCGTCCTTGTTACACTTCTACGCCCTGTCCCTTCCCCTCCGCTTGGAAGATGAGGAACTCCACCATGCCACTTCTAATCTTACGCTTCTTTGCCATAGGCAGTTAAATCATTTCCTCAACGGTTACGCCAGCAGGCAGGTCGTTACTGTCGATGGTTACTTGGTAATCCTTAAAGTTGCGGGGAGCACCATCGCAAACCTTCTCAACCGTTACTCGCTCAAAGAGCTTGTTGGCAGGCGCATTGCCCAGCACGGAATCGTGCTTGAACACGATGAGCTTCTGAGCACTCATCAGTCCGCGAGCAGCCGAACGGTCAACGTCGAACATATTCTTCAATGCTTCCCAGAACAGCGCAAGGTCTTCCTCGGAGAAACCTGTCTGCTTAGCAAGGTTGGCGGAAATAAATCCGTGACAGACGTAGAGCCCGTAAGGCACAGTGGCTTTGCGGCCCATCGTGCGGTTGTCGCCGCCTTGTTTTTCTGCCTCTTTTTCAGTAGCTACGGCCATACGAGTTATTGAATGTTCTGCTGCAGCTATCGTGTCAACAGAACGGGCGAAAGTAAATTGAATAGGGCCACGAACCTGACCGGCATTCTTGCCAGTAGACATAACAGCCCCAAAAGTGCGGATATCGAAATAATGCTTGCACATGAAATCACGGGCTGCCGAGGTCTTATCTTTTGCAGCCTTGACAGTTTCATCATCATGGGCGGCATCAATCATCGTGTTAAGCACAGCTTTCTCTCTAATAAAAATGTCATAGCCTGGTGTCTGCTCCTTAGCCACCTGCACGTAGTTGCGCACCTTGCGTTTCAGGCATACGTCAGTTACCAGTCCCATACCAGTTTCGGCATCCACGCGAGGCAGATTGCCTGCGTCGGGGTCGCCATTGGGGTTACCATCCTGTACATCAAAGATGTAGACGAAATCGAATCTGTTTTTCAGTTCACTCATAATTGTATTTTTTTTTAGTTATTATTGTTTTCATTTCTAGTAAAGAAGTCTTGGCGCTGGTGATAATAACCAACGAAGAAGCGCCCTTGGTCTTGTAGGGCGAGGTGAGCAGGAAAGCCATCAGCAGGTAACTTGTCAATGATCTCCTGCTTCAGCTTTTCAAAGTAAATCTTTCTGCCCCCATTCAAATTTTCAGAGTGGTGGGACGAAAGATTAAGAATGGTGGCAAACACCGCTGCTGGTGTTGCACTGGCACTGTTCATGTAGCGCTCGCGGATGGAGTGCTGGTTGTTGGCGTCCTCTTGAATCTTATCGAGCACGGCAAACAGTCGGCCACAGAGGTAGCCTTGGTTTTGGTTTTCTTTGTCAAGCATAACATTTATCTTTTGTTCATTATCTTTTAGTCGGTTCAGATAAGCCTTGATGATGGCGGCACGGACGGTTGTTATTGGATTGTTTTCATTACTTGATTCTGCTCGAATACGTCTAATACAAGACGAGAATAGAGGGTGTGGATATGGTAATCCTTGAAGAATACTTCTTACCACCGATTCAGCAATGTTGGGTTGCAACTTAGAATCATCACCATATATTTTTCCATCTAAAGTTATGGCTCTTAGCATAGAATTTAGCCCCATGTAGTTTTGATTATTGCTACCCGAGATGATTTCCATATCATAGAAATGATTAAGGATGAATTCAACAAAGGTTGTTAATGGTATTTCTGCCCAAAATGAAACTGCTATACGTGCCTTGTTTGCGGGATAAACACCAAGTATATAGAACCACCCTTCTTTATTGAATTGTGATTTTCCCTTGAAAATTGATTCGAAAGATTTCCGAATTTTTTCTACTCCCTTGTCTGGATTGTCTTTTGAGAATCCAAACATGTCAAATACAGATTTTTCCACTTCCTGAGCATCCTTGGATTGTGAAGACGCCCAAAATACGAATGTTCGATTACCTATCTCAAATTTATTGCAAGAGCCATATTCCAACAATTTTTTTAATGATGTCGAACATTTGAACTCAGCGTCTTCAGAAATGGGCGCGTTATTGCCTTGCTCCTTCCCATACGAATCGTAACCACTTCCTTTTTGGAATGAGATTAATTTGGTGTCGCTATACTTCCCCAACTTAATTTTAGTGAAGGTAGTTATAGGAATACATTTATTACCTGTAATCAGGCAGATTGAATTTCCATCTTCGTTACTTTCTTTAATCGAATAGGCAATCACTCTTTCCTTTGCAGCCACAATCTCCGTATCTCCTTCAATTAGGAAAGACAAATTCTTTGTGAGGCTTCTCTTGATGGTATCCCAGATATTTGAATTTCTCAACAATAATTCAAGCTCGCCTTCATATTTTTCGTAGAAGAGAGATATAGCCTCAATGTCTGTATCATCAGGGTGTAGTGTCCTCATTTTGTTTATGTAGTTCACAAATCCATTATGACTCTTCTTGTTTTTGGCAATTTCTTTTTCAAATTTTAAACGTTTAACGTCATCAACATCATCTTTCTCAATTCCTACATTTGCGCTGCTAAAACCAAAAACATACGAGAAATTGTCCCAAAAATGGAATGGTTGTGGTGTGGTTCCTGTCCTTCCCCAACTTTTTGATACAAGATACTTATTTCCATTCCCATCTTCGTTACGAGTGTCCTCAATTCTGATAAAGGTTCCATCATGACTAATTACGACAAGGAATACAATTTCTTTTAATTCCTTACCAGTCGGAGCAACCTTGTCACTTCTGTGATAGTAATCATATAACGCTTTTAGTATCATCTCAATATCTCCTCGCTGTCTTTAGTTGGAACCATAATAACTCCGTTCTCCATCCGTGCACGATAGAACATGGCAGGTGGATTCTTTGCGTTGGCTTCAAAGTCCATGTCGTAGAGCATGATGCCAAGGTCTCGGCTTTCGCTAATAGGCGCATCAAGAGCGTCTGCCTCAGGGTTGACCAGCCGGAAGGAGGCTGCAAACTCCCGAGTTCCCAAATAAGGCTGATTAAAGCATTGCCCTTTGCTGGCACGACGTTCAAACATAGCGTTATACTTAGCGGGATTCTCGTTGTTATGTTCCTCGTTACTGAATAAGTCTGATTGTACCTTCCTCTTCTTTTGAGGAATGAATTGCAACTTTGCCCAAATGCGATAGCGCACATCCTGCAGCAGCAGCGAGTTCTTCTGCTGGCGTTTTTCCTCAATATAGATGGGATTCTTAGAGACCACGGCGCCCACTTCATTCCTCCTGATTGAAGTCCACTTGATGGGGTTGAGCACTTCAATCTTAGTTATCTGCCAGTGAATGGCGGGCTTCCAGAAAATAACTTCGAAGATGGCGCGGGCCGCAGATGGCGTGATGACATCGTAGCTGACTCGTTCAACCTTCAGTTCTGGGCGTGTGAAGCAGGCCATTGGCCCCCACACCTCCAAACAGAATTCTTTATCGTAGTGTTCCATATTTATAGTATATAAGTTTCTTCTAGCCACTGGTTGGTTGTGATAAGTCCTACTTTTTCGTCGTAGAAAGCAGGATTACTTATCACGAATGCTCCTTCTATGACTTCCTCTACTGCATTGGACGCTAGTAGCTGTCTCATGTCATTTTGACGGATATTGACGCAATATTGAGACAGCATTTTCGCAAGGTGATACGTGAGTCCCTCTTCTTTTAACCTATTTACAAGTTCTATGCCGTGTTGCCAATTGACAATGACCGTTGTCGTTTTGTCATCAATCAGGCGGAAACAGTTGGAGGCCTGCTCAAATTCAGTATCTTGCTTATACAACAGTTCGCACATGGAGTATTGCACCTTGTCAAAAATGACAGAATCAAAGCTGTCTACCTTCGAATATAATTGCCGATAATACTCCCTCATAGCTTCGGGCGAGAACCAGTCAAGTGACTCTGCCATATTCAGACGGGCATTATTCGTTTGAGAGATAAAGCCCTTTGGCAACGTATGCTCCTTTTGTAGACTGAACACGTGAGTAGTTCCAAGTTTGAGCCTCCCTTCTCGATTACAACGACCGGCTGCTTGCAAGATAGAGTCAAGCCCCGCTTCCTGACGATAGACCACGGGAAAATCTATGTCAACACCAGCTTCTATCAGTTGGGTTGCTACCACCCTGATAACCGTATTGTGTTCTTTTCTTAGGGCCTCTTTCAGAGTGAGGATAGTTTGGCGCACATGCTCAGGACACATCATTCGTGAAAGGTGCAGACAAATGCCCTCGTCTTTCGGTAGTCGATTAAAGATTTCCCTTGCATCACACCTTGTGTTGACAATACATAGCACCCGAGGATGCTGAGTCAACGCAGCAGCCACTTCGTCATAGCTTTTGGGACTGTTGTCAATGTCAAGCTCAACTCGGCGCAGTTTCTTGTGCAATGCTGCACTTTGGGGTATAATTTCGTGAATTTTCGGTAAGGCCTCAAACTGCGTCATAGGGTTTGTGCCCCTAATGATCCCTTCCAGTGTGGGTTGACTGGCTGTAGTAAATAGCAGCGAAGTGCCAAAAAGCCTGTTAAACGTCTTGAACGTGTCTACAATAGGACGAAGAAATTGCAGAGGTAGTGTTTGCACTTCGTCGAGTATCAAAACGCTTTTTACAATGTTATGGAGCTTACGGCATGTAGACGGCCGATTGCTAAACATCGACTCGAATAGTTGTACGTTCGTAGTCACCACGATAGGGTAGTCCCAGTTTTCTGTGGCAAGTTGGTACTTTCTTACCAGTTCGTCATTGCTGATGTCCTCTTCGTTTACATTGCTATGGTGTTCCAGTACGTTTTCTTCACCAAAAATGTTTTTTAGTGTGGCGGCAGTCTGTACGATGATACTGGTATAAGGAATGGCAATGATGATGCGATGCTGCCTGTTCTTGATGGCATGTCCTAAAGCCCAAAGCACAGAAGCCAAGGTCTTACCGCCACCAGTAGGAACGGTCAGGCTATAGAAATCGATGTTTCCACTACTCTTCTCCATGCATTGCTGCTGAACGTATCTGCGAATTCTGTTCACCTCAGTATCATCTGATGTGGCGTTCAGTGCCTCCAAATAAGACAATAACTTTTCGTATAATTGCTCTAAAGTTGCCTTGTCCTCCCGAAGTCTGGCCTGCTCTGGAGTCATAAATGCTTCCGTGTCTAAACGGTCTGCATCAACGAGGCAAGAGAAAAGCATACGAATAAAATGGTGTAAATCATAACGCTCCAATTTGGGAAGTTTAGGCAAAGCACATGGGATTGGAGCGTCCATCTTGACATCCTGAGGAATCACGCTTTTTGTTTTCTCTACATAGTCACAATAATCATAAAGCCCTCGATGATGCCCGACAATTGGCTGTGCCAGTAACGGAGCTAATTGCGGATATTGCTTTTGGGCAATACATGCCCCAACATAGGCATGAGGCGGCCCTTGCTTTATGTGCGCGTATTCCTTATTATATCCTGTGATCCCTTGAATGTACTTTTGCCACTCTGACTGCTCTTTCCCCTTGTCGTGCAACAATCCCATCACCCTTGCAATGTCACCACAGCCAAACTCAGCGGCAAACATGGCTGCAAGTTCGCCAACGTGAGCACTATGAGCTTCCAAAGTCTGCTTTCTTGGCTCTCTGTCGTTTTCATTTGCTTGGGTGATGTGAGCGTAGAATTCGGTCATAATATTTATAATTTGCCTGCAAAGATAATGATATATTGTTCCAAATCGTGGTACAGTCTCGAACTTTTTTCTATTCTTCGTAGTTTTTTTCCGTTTCTTTGATATACAAGTGGACTTTTTCTCGTAACTCTAACGGTGAAATGACCCATAGGCGATTCTTCTTGCGAAGGATTTCACCTATGAAATCATCTGAGGGTGAGAGAAAATAAGAGAAATCAGAATAGTCGGCAGTGGTGCTAATTTCTTTCTGCGAATGGTGGAGGGGTAGGTCTCTAAGATAGGGTCTTTCCTCTTTTGTGGCTCTGATGACAACTTTCTGTGGGGGCGTCTTGTCATCGCGGAAAACGCCAAAATAATTGTGAAAGAATTCCTCAGCATCAAATTCTTTATCGGGTTGAAATGCCTCTTCTGATATTTCCAATGATTTGATACGGTCGAGAGAAAAGGTCCAGAATTGCTGCCTGACTTTCGTCAGCAGATACCATCTTTGTTTGTAGAGTTTCAGACAATAGGGGGCTTCGTCAAGATGTGTCTTTGTTTCCGCATCGTTGTATTTCTGGTAGGTAAAGGATATGCAATGGTTAGATTTCATTGCGTCAAGTATGGGTTGCAGGTACTTATATCCCGATGGTATTTCTTCTAGAAGAATCCTTTTTTGAAGACTGACACCCTCTTGTACTGCAGTATGAACGGTCATGGATGAAAGCATCCAGTTCTGAATGGTGTCTTCACGGAGAACGGATTTGTTGGCGATAAAATATTTAAACCCGTCTTTTTTGTCACATTCTATAATAATGCCAAAGATGGTCTCTATTGCATCCTTATGCCGGTTGAATGTGGTTCTGGAAATCTCTATTCCGCCGCTCATCTCTGTGCGTAGCCACTTCTCGTTGATTTTTGCAAAGGATATCTTTCCTGTCTGGTAAATGGTGTTCACCAGCCAAATATATTCCTTAAAAAGCACAGGTATCTTCATAATATGTTATTTTGTCAGTTAACCATAAAATCTTCAATACCTGCCCCCATTCTTTCGAACGTGAAATATAACATATTCCACCTTTTCTGTCATGCAGAATTACGCCAAGATGTCTGCTATTATTTCACTTCAGCCAGCTCATCATCTCCTCTGAGCACACCGGCGGGAAACTGCATGGTGCAGCAGTGGAGCGAGCCGTGCTGGCGGATGACGGTGCGGCAGTCGACGGGCACGACGTCGCGTCCGGGGAAGGCCTGGCCGATGATGCGCAGGGCCTGCTCGTCGAGGTCGGGCTGGGCATAGGTAGGGCAGAGCACGGCACCGTTGACGACGAGGAAGTTGGCGTAGGTGGCGGGTAGACGCTCTCCCTGGGCATGAGCGCCCACCGTAAGCTTCTCGCCGTCGTCGCAGATGGGGCGTGGCATGGGCAGGCGCATGAGGCGGTAGGGGCGGCCGTCGGCGGTGCGGAAGGTGCGCAGCTGCTGCTCCATGAGGTGCAGCTCGCGGTACTGCTCGTCGTGCTGATCATCACAGCCCACGTAGAGCAGGGTGTTGTCGGGGCAGATGCGCACCAAGGTATCGATATGACCGTCGGTATCGTCGCCCGTGAGGCGGCCATGGTCAATCCACAGCACGCGGTGGGCGCAGAGGCGCTCCTTCAGCACCTCCTCTATCTCATCCTTGGAGAGCGGCTGGTTGCGGTTGGGGGCCAGCAGGCACTGCGTGGTGGTGAAGATGGTGCCGCGGCCGTCGCTCTCGATGGAGCCGCCTTCGAGCACGAAGTCCTGGCAGTCGACGTACTCGCCGCGAAAGCGGCCTTCGTCGTAGAGACGCTGGTTGATGGCATTGTCGAGCATGTAGGGGAACTTCTCGCCCCAGCCGTTGAAGCGGAAGTCGAGGAGGCGGCAAGAGCGGTCGGCCCCGGCCTCATCCTCGTCTTTTACCAGCGTGATAAACCCGTGGTCGCGGGCCCAGGTGTCGTTGTTGGGCTGGCCGACGCGCAGCACGGGCTCGTAGCGGCTGATGGCTGCGGCCATCTCGTCGTAGGTGTGTAGGATGTCGCTGAGCATGGGGGCCCAGTCGGTGGCTGCGTGGGGCCATGTGAGTTGCACGCCGCTCTGCGGTTCCCACTCCGCAGGCATTCGGTATTGTTTGTTGTTCATCGGGTGTTTTTTTTATTAAATGGGTTGTGATGTGCCTGGCTCTCAAGGGGGTGAGGCAGAAGTCGGCAGGCGATACATCTTGTTTTACTATGGGGGAGGAGGCTTCTCCCTAACTGCTATACGTATGGACGCTGGTGCCCATGGCGCTCGGCAGGTAGTTGATGCCCCACCAGCACATCTGTAGCAGGATGAAGTTGGCGATGAGCATCCACAGGGCCACGGCGGGGTGGTGAGACGGCAGACGGCGGTAGTGGATGTAGACCAGATAGCTGAACCACGTGATGGCTGCCCACGTCTCCTTAGGGTCCCACGACCAGTAGTGGCCCCATGCCTCTTTTGCCCACAGGGCACCGAAGAGCATGCCGATGGTCATGAAGGCCAGTCCGACGTACACCAGGTCGTCGACGGGCATGAGGGCAGCACCTGCCAGCCGGCGGCCGTCGGTGCGCTGCGTCCAGAGCAGATAGGCGGCCATGAGGGCCGAGGCGCCCAGCACGGCGTAGGCAAACATGTAGACGATGACGTGGGGCGCAAACCACGCGCTCTGCAGGGCGGGCATGAGCGCCTTTGAGTGAATCTCGGGTTTGAAGAGATTGATGCAGATGAAGACTGCTGCCATCAGGGTGGAGAACGACAGAATCCACTTGTAGCGCCAGCGGGCGTAGACGAGGAGCCCAGCCAGGGGCAGAAACAGCGAGTACCACAGGCGTGTCTCGCCCATGGTGCGTAGCGGCGGCCGCTCCAGCGACACCCACATGAATACTATATAGGCGAAGAACACCAGCAGGCCTGCGGCCGTGGCCGCCACGGCCGTCATGGCTTTGTCCTTCCAGGCGCTCCAGGCGCCCGCCGTCCAGCATGCCACTGCCGCCACGGCAAAATATATAAACTCATCCCAGCTCATAGCAGATAAATATAAATTCTCATTTCTCGCCCCTCCGGAGCATCATCATGCACACTGCTCCGGCCAGCATCATGAAGATGCCGACGTAGACGGCAGGCAGCCACGGGTCGCTCACCAATTCGAAAATGCTCGTCGGGCTCATGGCGCCCAGCCGGGTGTCGTAGCCGTACTGATAGATTTTCCACCCGGCTGCCTCCACAGGCTTGTTGACGTCGACCGTGGCCAGCATGTTGCCGCCCTGTTGCGTCAGGATCTGTATGTCGCTGGCGAAGCGGCGGGGGGAGCCGTCGGCATACTCTTCCATGATGAAGCGCTTCAGCTCGATGGCCAGCGGCAGCTCGTGGATGTTGCCCTGCTGGTCGGCGGCACGCCACTCAGGCTGGCCGACCATGGCGACCATTTTCAGTCGCTGCATGTCGGCATTACCCAGCGTGGCCGTGGTCAGGGCGATGAAGAGGCCGAGGTGGTTGAGCAGAAACGGGAGGTCGCGGCTCAGGCGCTGCAGATGAAGCAGTCGGCGTAACGCCACCAGTCCCAGGATGAGTGCCAGGTAGACATAGATGAGCACGAAGGGCCAGAAGGCCAGCATGTTGCTCAGTCCCGATCCGCCTGTAGTCTGGCGCGTCAGGCCCATGACGATGGTGAGTGCCACGGCGTAGCACAAGGCTGGCAGCGCAGCCTGGCAGGAGGCCGCGAAACGGAAGGCGTACACCCTTTTGCGCAGCGCGTAGATGCTGGCTATGAGCAGCATGAAGCAGGCCAGCACGATGGCGTTGACCGGCCAGGCGAAGGCATCCCACACAACAGGACCGACGCTCCACTGGAGCATCAGTCCTGCTATGATAAGGCCTCCGCCGAGGAGGAAGCCTTCTTTCAGAGTCCATGGTTTAGTCCACATCAGAGTTCGATGAGCTTGCCGTTCTTCTTAGCGTCGTCAATCCACTTCGGCACCACCTGGCCGAGGAAGCGCTGTTTCTTCTCCTTCAGCTTAGGCATGTCGAGGCCGATGTAGGCCTGGGCCTTCTCCTTGGTGGAGATGTCGGGCATGGGCACGTCGCCGGTGAAGCCGTGGCGGGCCAGCACCTTGGCGATGAGCAGGCGGGCCTCCTGAGCCTGCACCAGTCCGTCGCTGAACAGGCGCTGCACCTCCTGGGGAGCATGGAACGAGGCGCCGTGGGAGGCGAAGGCATAGTCCCAGCGCCACTGGCTGGAGCGTATGAGCTGCAGGATGGGTTTCATCTCCTGCTCGGTGGCCCCTTTCTCCCAGGCAAACTTGGCCTCGATGTGGGCGGCGGCCAGCTGCTTCTCGAGCTTGGTGCGGCTTGCGCGGGTCTTCTGCTGGCGGTCGTAGACGTTCTGCCGCAGCACCTCGGCATCCTGGCGGTGGCAGGTCTGGCAGGTGCGGTCGATGTTGGCCAGCGGTGAGGTGATGCGGTGGTCGGTGAACTTCACGCCGCCCTCCTGCTTGTAGGGCATGTGGCAGTCGGCACAGCTTACGCCGCGCTGCCCGTGGATGCCCTGCAGGGCCATCTCGTAACCTGGGTGCTGGGCCTTCAGGATGGGCGTCTTCGAGAGCGGGTGGATGTAGTCGTAGAAGCCGATAGAGTCGTAGTATTCCTCAGCAGCCTCGCAGGTAAGCCCCTTGTCTTGCGGGAACATCAGGTAGTTGGCCTTGCCGGGGTTGGCGGGGTCATCGGGCTTGATGAAGTAATACTCCGTGTGGCACTGGGCGCACACGAGCGAGCGCATCTCCTGATGGCTGGCCTTGCGCACGTCTTTGCCTGCACGCTGCCAGGCCTCATAGAGAGCGGGACGGGCGGGGCGCAGGTCCATGGTGCGTGCGTCGTGGCAGTCGGAGCAGCCCACGGTGTTCACAATCTCGCTGCCCAGCTCGCTCCACTTGCCGGCATAGTAGTTGGCAGGGTCGAACGACGAGCCGTTGGCGCTGAGCTCGCGCATCATACGGGGCACGTCGGGGCCCTTGCAGGTCCAGCAGGTGGCTGGCTGCATGTCGGCGTCGCCGTCGATGCCGGGGTTGCCCGTGCGCAGAATCTTGCGCAGGTCTTCTATACAGTGCTTATGGCCGCGCGGCGTGTTGTAGTGGCGCGAGAAGGCGTAGCCAGCCCAAAGGATGACCATCTCGGGGCGGTCGGCCAGCTCGTCGGTCTCGTTGGATGAGTTGTACTTCGAGTGGAAGGTGGTGTCTTCGGTCATGGCCCACGTCTCGTACTCGCGAGGATAGTCGGCCTTGAAGCGCTCGTTTTGGGCGATGATAGAGTCTTCGAAGACGGTGCGCTTGTTGTTGAACACGCTGGCCACTTCGGCGCGCCGTTCCATGAGCGACGAGACGAGCAGTCCGAGCACGAACACCACGGCGATGGAGCCCAGGAAGAGGGTCCAGCCTTGCCATTGTTTCAGTTGTTTTGCCATATTGGAGGAGATGGGTTTTATGGGGTTTTATGTTTTTTGGGGGGGGAAAAGTGCTACTTTAGCATTTTTTGCAGCCATTGGGGCACGGGGCTGGGGGGCAGCGGCGTGACGGCCTCGGCATTGGGGGTGGACATGAGTGAGTTCATGCCGCCGTGGGGCACGTTGCGATGGCAGTCCCAGCAGGCTTTGCCCTCGCCGCGCTTGGCAGCCATGAAGTCCATGCGCCCGGTCTTCACAAACTCCTGGTTGAGCTGCGTGTGGCAGCGGATGCAGTTGTCCATGATAACCTCTGCACTCAGGTCTTCAGCCATGATGGCCTGCCGCTCGGCGTGGGCGACGAAGTAAGCCGTGTGCTTCAGGCCGTCGACGGCTTTGAAACCGTATTTCAAGGCCAGGCTCTGGTGAGGCACGTGGCAGTCGTTGCACGTGGCGTCGCGGCCGTGGCTGGAGTGGCTCCACGTGGCGTAGTAGGGAGTCATGATATGGCAGTTGACGCAGGCCGCCGGGTCGTCACCGATGAAGTAGGTGTGGGCGCGCAGCAGATACATGAACAGGCCGCCCAGCCCGACGATGATGCCGGCACACAGGATGACTCCCACTTTCACGGAGCGCGGAAGTCGGGCCTGCAGGTCTTTGAGGTGGTCGGTTAGCATAATAGTGGTTGTTTAGATGGCAAAGATAAGCATAATATTTCAAAATGCCAAATATTTCGCGCATAAAATGCCTGGGTGTGCTCATTTTCCTCCTTCAGTTTGCGTCATTTTGTCCAGTGCGTCGTTCTTCTCTTTCTTGATGACATAGTCCTGATAGTAGGTGAGCAGCAGCGTGGTGAGCGGCAGCGCTATGACCATGCCGAGCATGCCGAGCAGTGAGCCCCAGATGGAGAGTGAGAGCAGGATGATGGCCGAGTTGAGCCCCGTCACCTTACCCATGATTTTAGGCACGAGGAAGGTGTCTTGTATGGTCTGCACCACAGCGAAGACAAGCAGCGCCATGAGCAGTATGACCCAGAAGCTCTGACCTGTGTCGGCTGCCTTGACGATGGCCAGCAGTATGGTGGGTATGAAGCCGAGGGTCTGCAGATAGGGCACCATGTTGAGCAGCCCGATGAACATGCCCAGTCCGATGGCCATGGGGAAGTCGATGATGAGAAAGCCGATGCTGAAGAGCACGCCTACGCAGAAGGCCACCAGGGCCTGGCCGCGGAAATATTTATTCATGCCCGTCTCCACATCGCCCACCAGCTTGACGGCGAAGGGCCTGACCGACTGCGGCAGCAGCGAGGCCCATCCCTTGGAAATCTCCTCGTAGTCGAGCAGGATGAAGAGCGTGTAGAGGATGATCATGGTGACGGAGAAGATGCTCGACACGATGCTTATGCTCTGCGATATGACGGCCCACACCTTGGGCACGGCGGCCTTCAGACTGTCGATGAAGCCCTCTTGCGTGACGAGTGCCTTCACCTCGTCGGCCGTGAAGTGGTCGTGAATAAACTTCTGCACCAGCCGCGGTATATTGCTCATGGTGTCGTCGTTGGCCATATAGGCCACCAGCAGGTCTTTCACCCTGAGGCTCTCGTCGATGATCGGGGGCACTATGAGCCAGAAGGCGGCCGTGAGCACCGCGCTCACGGTGATGAATGTGCACAGGATGCCCACGATGCGGTATTTCAGGCGGCATCGGTACTGGAAGAACTTGACAAGCGGGAAAAGCAGATAGCTGATGAGCCACGCCAGGAAGAAGGGCAGCAGGACATTACTGAGACGACCGAGCAGCCATAGCACTGCCACCACTACCAGGGCCACGATGATGCCCCGGATGAAGCGGTCGAAGGTAATCTGTTTTCGTTCCATATCACGCATGTTTAAGGGTTTTCGCTGCAAAGATACAAATAATTCTTAATTCTTAATTCATTATTCGCATTATTTTTGTAACTTTGCCGCGAACTATGGCAGTAATGGAATTGAATGAGGTGGTGCTGGAAGGTGAGGCGCAGACGCTCTCGCTCATGGCACGCGAAGGACAGCTCACCTGTCTGAGTGGAACCGACGACGCACGCCTGACACGCCTGCTGGAGGCGATGATGGGCTTCGAGGTGCCACGCAGCGGCTATATATGCATCGACGGCGAACCGCTCACGGAGCGCACGGCCGGCCTCTTGCGCAGCATGATGGCCTACGCCCCGCGCCGACTGGCTGACGCGGGCGAGATACGCCGCTATGAGGCGCCCAGCGTGCAGGATGTGTTCGACTTGCGTGCTAACCGCGACCTGCCCATCTCCAATGGTCTGCTGGCCGAGGAGACGCGTCGTGCCGGAGGCTCACGCCTGCTGGCGGTGGCTGTGCTGCGGCAGAAACCCCTGCTCCTGGCCGACCAGCCGCCGACCGATGCCTTTGGCTATTTGCGTGGTCTGGCGCGCTCCGGCCGCACCGTCATCGTGGCAAGCTGCGATGACGTCTACGCAGAGGGAGCGGATGTGAGATTTGAATTATAAGTCACGAAATGATGAATTATTCCTGTTTCGCTGCTGAACTCTGAACAATAAACACGATGATGCAGTTAACCGATATATCCTTGTGGGGCGTGTTGCTCGTTGGGCTGATGCTGGGTGTGGCACTCAGCCTCTTCTATGTGGCTGACCGCCGCATGTTTCAGCGGGCTTTGCGCGCGCTGGGTTTGATGACAAGCCAGCTGGCTGCCTTGGGCGCCTGCCTGTGGGTGGTTTATGAACTTGACGTCTGGTGGGCGTCGGCGTTGTGGGCTCTCTCGCTGTCGGCCGCAGGCGGACTGCTGGTGGCCCGCCGGGCTCATCAGCCGTGGCGGCGCGCCATGCTGCCTGCCGGCATAGCTCTGATTACTGGCAGCTGCCTGCTGGCCGGCTGTCTGTTGTTGGCCATACCGGTGTCTACGGGGCCGCGCCTCTTTGCCGTGCTGCAGTCGCTGCTGGTCTCGTCGATGGTGCAGTCGCTGTCGTCATCGTTCGCCACCTACTCGGCCAGTCTGCTCCACACCGAGGCTCATCGTCGCTATCTGTTGGCCAACGGCGCGTCGCGTCTGGAGTCGCTGGTGCCCAGTGTGCGACGGGCGGTGCGCTCGGCGGCGGTGGCCCAGCTGCAGTCGATGGCTCTGCCGTTGCTCGTGGTGGCGCCGCCGTTCTTCGGCGGTCAGCTCATAGGCGGCGTGTCGCCCCTGGCTGCAGCTGCCGTGGCCTGCCTCTTCATGGCTGCGGCCCTTGCAGCATCGGTGCTGTCGGTGTTGCTCTTCATTGCTGTCTGGGAGCGGCGGTGAGTAGTGTTTTGTTGCTTGTTTTCCCCTCTTTTCTTTATTTCAGAATGCCCGTCCAGGAGTGATGGGGGCAGCTGAAGCCGTGTCACCCATGAGCAGCGGCATGAACTCATGCGGCTGCAGCAGGCCGTAGGCTCCGGCTGCACAGGCCGACTCGTCGAAGCGGTCGACCGCATCGGGCACTATACCTCTATAATATATAAGAAAAGGCACGGGGGCGGCCGTGTGGGTGCGCAGCTCCACGGGCGTGGGGTGGTCGGGTAGCAGCGCCACGGCTATAGGTTCTGACTGTTGTGTAAGAGCTTCGCAGACAGGGCACAGCAGACGGGCGTCGATGTCTGCGATGGTCTGCAGCTTCAGCGGTAGGTCGCCGTCGTGGCCGGCCTCGTCGGGAGCCTCCACATGGAGCAGCACAAAGTCGTCCTGACGCAGGGCGTCGATGGCTGCCAGTGCCTTGCCCTCGTAGTCAGTGTCGGGCCGACCGGTGGCTCCGGGCACGTCGATGCAGCGCAGTCCGGCATAGCGCGCTATGCCACGCACCAGGCTGGTGGCCGTGATGACGGCTCCGCTCCCCAGTTGCGGCCAGTAGCTGCGCAGGGGTGCCAACTGCAGGCGGTGGCCTCCGCCCCAGGGCCAGATGCTGTTGGCTGTGCTGCGGTGGGCAAGCACCTGCTGTGAGCAGACGATAAGCGTGCGCAGGAGCATGGCCGTGGACAGTCCTTCGTCGAAAAGGTCTGGCGCAGGGGCAAACTCACGCCATGGCCGTCCGATGAGGTCGTGGGGCGGCGTGCATGCCACCTGCCTCTCGCCTTGCTTCACCACGAGCAGATGGCTGTGGCCCGAGCCGACCATGAAGCACACCCGCTCGTTGCCCAGCTGCTCGTTGAGCAAGCGGATGAGCGGCTGGCTTTCGGCGGTAGTGATGCCGTCGCCGTTGTGCGAGGTGATGATGCCGTCGCGGATGGTGATGAGATTGCAGCGCAGGGCCAGGTCGCCGTCGGCCAGCTCATAGCCCATGCCGGCGGCCTCCAGCGGTCCGCGTCCCTCGCTGACCGCCGCCGCGTCGTAGCCCAGAATCGAGGTGATGGCCACGTCGGAGCCCGGCGTCATACCGCTGGGCACGGTGACGAGCATCCCGCATCGCCCCTTCCGTGCCAACAGGTCCATACAGGGTGTGTGGGCGTGCTGCAGCGGCGTGAGCCCGTCTAACTGGCTGACGGGTCTGTCGGCCATGCCGTCGGCTATGATGATAAGTCGTTTCACTTAATAGAATATACTTTGCGTGTTTCCTTTCGTCGGTGTTCCGCCTGCAAAGGTATAAAAAAATAGCCATTCGTCATACATAATTCATCATTTTTTTATACCTTTGCAGCTGTGATACAAGAATTTCAACTGCGAGTGCTGCCCGAGGTGGCAGCCGACTCCGATAATCTGCGGCGCTACCTGGCCGACGAGAAAGGTCTTGCATTGGGCGCCCTGAAGGGCGTGCGCATACTGCGCCGCAGCATCGACGCCCGCCAGCGTACCATCTACGTCAATCTGAAGGTGAGGGCCTACGTGAACGAACTGCCTGCCGACGATGCCTATACGCCTGTAGATTACCCCTATGTGGGCGACCGCCCGCAAGTGATTGTGGTGGGAGCCGGTCCTGGCGGACTCTTTGCCGCCCTCCGGCTCATCGAGCTGGGCTATAGGCCCGTGGTGCTGGAGCGCGGCAAGAATGTGCACGACCGCAAGCGCGACCTGGCCGCCATCAGTCGCACGCAGGTTGTAGACCCTGAGAGTAACTACTGCTTCGGCGAGGGTGGGGCAGGGGCCTACAGCGACGGCAAACTCTACACCCGCTCGAAAAAACGCGGTAATATTGATAAGATACTGAACGTGTTCTGCCAACACGGAGCCTCTGCCGCCATCTTGGCCGACGCCCATCCCCACATAGGCACCGACCGTCTGCCGCAGGTCATCGAGGCCATGCGCAACACCATCATACGCTGTGGCGGCGAGGTGCACTTCCAAACCCGCATGACGAGGCTTATAGTGCAGCATGCCGGGGCAGAAACTCAGAAGGTGACAGGCGTGGAGGCGCAGCAAACTATGAACTGTGAACTAAGGGCTATGAACTTCTTCGGCCCCGTCATCCTGGCCACCGGCCATTCCGCACGCGACGTCTACCGCTATCTGGCCGAGGTCCGCATAGAGATAGAGCCGAAAGGCATCGCCGTGGGCGTGCGCCTGGAGCACCCGGCGCACCTGATAGACCAGATACAGTATCATCGCCGTGAGGGCAGGGGGCGCTGGCTGCCCGCCGCCGAGTATTCGTTTGTCACTCAGGCTGACGGCCGTGGCGTCTACTCCTTCTGCATGTGTCCCGGAGGCTTTGTCATCCCTGCTGCCACGGGGCCCGAACAGATAGTGGTCAACGGCATGAGCCCTGCCAGTCGCGGCACGCAGTGGAGCAACTCTGGCATGGTGGTGGAGGTGAGACCCGAAGATGTGCCTCCCCTCTTATCTCCTCTTGAGGGGAAGCACGACTCTTTTGAGGAAGAGGCTGCAAGGGGACTTCAGATGCTCCTTTTCCAAGAGCAGCTGGAACGTCTTTGCTGGCAGCAGGGCAACATGAGGCAGACGGCCCCCGCACAGCGCATGGCCGACTTCGTCAACGGCCGGCTCAGCGCCGACCTGCCACGCGCGTCGTATGCCCCTGGGCTTGTGGCGTCGCCCCTTCACTTCTGGTTGCCAAAGCCTATCGTCAGTCGCCTGCAACAGGCATTCCTGCAGTTTGGCCGTCAGGCTCACGGTTTCCTCACCAACGAGGCCGCGATGATAGCCGTGGAGACACGCACCAGCAGTCCGGTGCGCATCGTGCGCGATCCGCTCACGCTGCAGCATGTGCGTCTCGAGGGACTCTTCCCCTGCGGCGAGGGTGCAGGCTATGCCGGCGGTATCGTCTCGGCAGGCGTCGACGGCGAACGCTGTGCCGAGATGTGCGCCAAATACATGCAAAGTCGCTGAGGCGAGGCCGTGCACCTCATGTCTGTTTAAAAAATCACTTTCGCTGCAAAATAATGTAGCTTTCGTGTGGCATATTCCATTTTTTTTCGTATCTTTGCAACATAAAACATAACCATAACCATTTCAATATTATGAACAAGGAGGAGAAATTTGTAATCACCATCAGCCGGCAGTTCGGCACTGGCGGTCATGAGATTGGCGCAGAACTGGCAGCCCGTCTCGGCGTGAAACTCATTGATAAGCAGATACTCAACGAGGTGGCAAGCAAGTTTTGCCGTGTGGAAGACGCGGTGGAGAAGATTGAAGCGCGCAACCCCTTGTGGCGCGACGACTTCACACAGTTCTACCGCTCGTATATGGCAGGGGCCGAATATAACGGGCAGGAGCATGATCAGACGTCGCACCGCCTCTTCGAGGCCCAGGCTCAAGCCATCAGGCGCATTGCCGAAGAAGAGTCGTGCGTCATCGTGGGGCGCTGCGGCTTCTACATCTTCCGCAACCACCCCAACGCGCTGAAGATATTCGTACATGCCGACACCGACTGTCGCAAGCGTCGCATAGCCAAGAAGTACGACATCTCTGAGAGCGACGCGGCGGCCATGATTGTCGACAACGACTACAGTCGCGAACTCTACACGAAGACATTCACCGGCACGGAGTGGCATGACGCGCGCAACTACGATGTGACGCTCAATGTGCGCATGTTTGGCGTCAATGGTGCCGTCGACTTCCTGATGAACTGTATTGAGTGATGCTGGACGTTATTTCAGCTTCGCTGCAATCTTGAGTTCTTTGATTGATAAAAAAACTGCCATGGCATTTGGTAAATGGATAGGCGGCTACCTCGGATGGAGCGCCGCCGGGCCTCTTGGAGGTCTGATAGGCTTTCTCATAGGTGCGCTCTTCGACGCCGCCGTCAGCGGGTCGCCGCAGGTGGAGTTTACCTCCGCCGGAAACGGCTTTCAGGACAGTGTGCGCAGGCAGCAGGGCGAGCGCAACAGCTTCTTGCTCTCCATGCTCGTGCTGGCCTCATATATCATCAAGGCCGACGGGCGCATCATGCACTCGGAGATGGAACTCGTGCGCCAGATGCTGCGCCAGAACTTCGGCGACGTGGCGGCGCAGCAGGGCGACCAGATACTGAGGCGTCTCTTTGAAGAGCAGCGTCAAATGGGCTCTTATGCCTACAAGGAGAGCATACGCCAAAGCTGCCAGCAGATAGCCTCGCAGATGGACTACTCGCAGCGCCTGCAGCTGCTCAACTTCCTTGTGATGATAGCCCAGGCCGACGGCCGTGTGGATACCGTCGAGGTGGCTGCCCTGAAGGAGGTGGCCCAGTGGATGCAGCTCTCGGCCGACGAGGTAGACCAGATGCTACACCTCAAGGGCGACTCGCTGGAGGATGCCTACAAGGTGCTGGGTGTCAGTCCCACGGCCACCGACGACGAACTGCGCAAGGCCTATCGCAAGCTGGCTCTGGAGCACCATCCCGACCGTGTGGCCAAGCTGGGCGACGACGTGCGCCGGGCCGCTGAGAAGAAGTTTCAGGAGATTAATGCCGCCAAGGAGCGTATCTGGAAGGCGCGCGGACTGTAGTGATGTTTTTTTCGCACCTTTGTACTTGGTAAATTCTATTACTAAATAAAGAAAAGACAAATGCATAGACAGATGATGAGACTTTCGGGCCTGCTGCTCTGTGTGGCGGCAACTGTGCTGACAGGTTGCTCGTCCCACGTAGGCGACGTACAGGAGTATGTAGACTTCCTCTACAGGTATATGCCACTGCCAGATTCTACAGACTATAGTCGTGAGTTCTACGAGCAGAACGTGGCGCTGTCGCTGCAGGCACGCCGAGAGATGCCGTGGGGAAAGAGCGTGCCCGAGCGTGAGTTCCGCCACTTCGTGGTGCCGGTACGTGTGAACAACGAGACGCTCGATTCGGCCCGGATGGTTTTTTATCCCGAATTGAAAGAACGCGTGGAACAGCTGTCGATGCAGGACGCTATACTGGAAGTGAACCACTGGTGCCACGAGCACGTGACATATCGCCCCAGCGATGCCCGCACCAGCTCGCCGCTGGCCAGCATCCGCACGGCTTATGGGCGCTGCGGCGAGGAGTCTACGCTGCTGGTGGCTGCGCTGCGCAGCGTGGGCATACCGGCCCGTCAGGTCTATACGCCGCGCTGGGCCCACACCGACGACAACCACGCCTGGGTGGAGGCCTGGGCCGACGGCAAGTGGTACTTCCTCGGTGCCTGCGAGCCCGAGCCGGTGCTCAACCTGGGATGGTTCAACGAGAGCGCCTCGCGCGGCATGTTGATGCACACCCGCGTCTTCGGCGACTACGACGGCCCCGAGGAGGTGATGAGCCGCACGGCCTGCTACACCGAGATTAACGTCATCGATAACTATGCCCCCACAGCGCAAGTGACCGTAGTGGTGACTGATTCTATCGGTCATCCCGTCAGCGATGCCTGTGTGGAATTCAAGCTCTACAACTACGCCGAGCTCTACACCGTGGCCAGCAAACAGACTGACGCACAGGGCCGTGCATCGCTCACCGCAGGCCATGGTGACATGGTGGTCTGGGCATCGAAGGCGGGCAACGTAGGCATACAGAAGGTGAGCTTCGATGAAGATAAAGAAATAACTATTTCTCTCACGTCTCACTTCTCACGTCTCACCTCGCAGGACTTCGACCTTGTGCCGCCGCCCGTGAATGCACAGCTTCCCAAGGTCACGGCCGAACAGCGTGCCGAGAACGACCGTCGGCTGGCTGAGGAAGACTCTATCCGCAAGGCTTACGAGCAGACCATGCCCAACGAAGACTGGCGTGGCAACTATACCGTCATCCAGCAGTTCCTCAACGAGTCCCAGGACAAGGCGCTGGCCCAGCGTCTGCTTGGCGTCGTCTCGAAGAAAGACCTGCGCGATGTCACCCTCGATGTCTTGAAGGATAATACAACGGTGGAAAGTGAAGATAATACTGCCGGAGAAATTACTGGCGAGGGGGCGGCTGATAGCCAATTATATGACAGGTACGTGCTCTGTCCACGGGTGGAAAACGAGCATCTGACGCCCTACAAACACTACTTCCGCGAAGTGCTGAAGGGCATCAAGAGCGTGGAGCAGCTGGTGCAGTGGACACGCGACAGCATCGCCATCGTGGCCGACCGCAATCCGCAGCGCCTGCGCATGCAGCCCATGAGCGTCTATAAGTATCGGCGCACCGATGAGCTGGGGCGCGACATTTTCTTTGTCTCTGCCGCCCGCTCCCTCGGTTTTCCCGCACGCATCAACGAGGTGAACCAAAAGCCCCAATACTATAAAGACAACCAGTGGGTTGAAGTCACCTACGGCGATGGGCAGCCACTTCTCGTTTCTCATCTCTCTGCTCTCACGTTGAAATATCTGCCCGTGGCCCACTACGATGATCCGAAGTATTACATCCACTTCACGCTGAGCAAAATTGACGAGAGCGGTCGTGCCCAGCTGATGACCTTCCCCGAGGAAGCCACGTGGAGAAACGATTTCGCCAAAGGTGTGGAACTGGAGACTGGCGACTATATCCTCGTCACCGGCACGCGTCTGGCCAGCGGCAAGGTGCTCGCCCAGATGATACCCTTCAGTCTCAAAGATGACACGACCATTGCATTTACCATGCGCGAAGACGATGAGGAGCCCCAAGTTATCGGCAGTCTCAATGCTGAAAATCTATATACTCCCCTTTCTGTTCAGAGGGAGATTGGGGCTGAGGCTCTCTCACTCCTCGCCACCACTGGCCGTGGCTTCTATATTCTCGGCATTGTGGCGCCCAACCAGGAGCCCACGAACCACGCCCTGCGTGACATCAGTGCCTACAGCAGCGAGTTGGAGAAATGGGGTCGCAAGATGGTGCTCCTCTTCGAGACAACCGACGAGGCACGCCGCTTCAACTTCGATGAGTTCAGCGCCCTGCCATCGACCGTGGCATGGGGCATTGACCATGACGGTGCCATCTTGAAGGAAGCTTGCGAGCAGATGAAGCTGCCCTCAGCGTCGCTACCTGTCTTCATGGTCTGCGACACGTTCAACCGCGTCATCTTCGTCTCGCAAGGCTACACCATCAACCTCGGCGAACAGCTTATGAAAGTGGTGCGGCAGCTGTAGGATACAGCCACCGCACCACTTTGTTGAAGGTAAATCACGCTTTGACAAGCTGTTTCACCACCCGGCAGGGATTGCCCACGGCGACAACGCCCGACGGGATGTCATTTACCACCACCGAGCCGGCACCAATGGTGGTGCCTGAACCGATGGTGACGCCGGGCAGGATGGTCACCGAGCCGCCTATCCACACATTGTCGCCGATGGTGACGGGCCGTGCCCACTCCTGGCGCGTGTTGCGCTCGGTGGGGTCGGTGGAGTGGCAGGCTGTGTAGATATGTACGTGGGGGCCGATGAAGCAGTCGTCGCCAATGGTGACGCGGGCCTCGTCGAGCACGGTGAAGCCGAAGTTGGCAAAGAAGCGCCGCCCCACGCTGATGTGGCTGCCGTAGTCGCAATAGAACGGCTGGTTGATAAACGCCTCGTCGTCGGCCACATGGCCCAACAGCCGCTTCAGCAGCGCCAGCCGCTCAGCCCGCTGCGATGGCCGCAGCTGGTTGTAGTCGAATACCAAATCCTTCGCTTCGTTGAGCTCGCGCAGCAGGTCGGGGTCTACCGCCGAGTAGACCTCGCCTGCCAGCATTTTTTCTTTTTCAGTCATGGCGGTATGGCCTTACAGTTTCATCACGCGTTTCAGCTCCAGATTCTCGTAACCCTCGGGGCAGTGGGTAGAGAGGTAGACCGTGGGGTTCTCACCCACAAACTCACGCACGCGGTCGAGCGTCTCGCGGGCGGCGGCCAGGTCTTCAAAGACGATGCTCAGTTTGTTTGCCTTCAGCGCGGCGTCGCAGTAGGTCACGTCGCCGTGCATCATGTAGCAGAGCCCGTCGCCTGGCTCACATACCACGATGCTGTTGCCTTTGGTGTGGCCTTTGGCCTCAATCAGCCAAATGCCTTCAGCCACCTGTTGGGCGTTGGGGAAGTTCTTATAAGGCTTGCCGTACTGGGCGCGCACGATGCGGTCGCCCTCCAGTTTCAGGGCATCGGCATCTTCGGCGCTGATATAAATCTTTGCGTTGGGGAAGTACTGCAGTGCCCCCGAGTGGTCGGGATGCTTGTGGGTGACGAGAATCTTTGTCACCTGTTCGGGCTTATAACCCAGGGCGGCGAAGGCGTCCATATAGTCGGCCACGGGCTCGCCCATGTACAGCGGAGCACCCAGTTTCTTGGCCGGGGCGGGCGTGCCGCTCTTGAAGCCTGTGTCAACAAGGATCACCTCGCTGCCCGTGTCGATAAGAAAGTTCTGCAGACTGCTACGATAGATAATCTGTTCGTCGAAGGCCTCCTTGCCCTCCTCGCCTCCGAAGGCAAATGCCTGGGTCATAAACCCGCCGTCGAACATGCGAATAGCTTTGATTTCCATAAGTATAAATTTATTGAAGTTAATAGAAAATTATCCCATCACTACATCGAGCACCATCATCAGCACAAAGCCGATGGCGAAGCCGATAGTGCTAAGGTTGGAGTGTTTGCCGCTTGAGGCTTCAGGTATGAGCTCCTCTACCACCACGTAGAACATGGCGCCGGCGGCAAAAGCCAGCATATAGGGCAGTATGGGTGTGAGCAGCGAGGCCAGCAGGATGACGGCCAGACCGCCGACAGGCTCTACGGCGCCGCTGAGGCTGCCTATTATGAACGAGCGCCAGCGGGAGTTGCCCTCTGCCCGCATGGGCATAGAGATGATGGCTCCCTCGGGTATGTTTTGTATGGCGATGCCGAGCGACACCGCCACCGCCGAGGCCAGTGTGATGTTGGCGGCTCCCTGTTCGGCACCGGCAAACACCACACCCACGGCCATGCCCTCGGGCAGGTTGTGGATGGTGACGGCCAGTGCCAGCATTGCCGTGCGCGACAGTTTTGAACGTGGTCCCTCGGGTTGCGAGGTGCCCAGATGCAGGTGGGGCGTCAGCTCGTCGATGAGCAGCAGAAAGCCTATGCCAAGCAGGAAGCCGATGGCGGCGGGCAGCACAGACCACGCGCCCTTGGCTTCTTCCATCTCCATGGCCGGAATGAGCAGCGACCATACGGAGGCGGCCACCATCACGCCCGAGGCGAAGCCTAATAATGATTTCTGCACGCGCTCAGGCATCTCGCCACGCATGAAGAACACGAATGCCGAACCGAGCATGGTGCCCAGCAGCGGGATGAGTAGTCCTAAAGTGATTGTAGTCATTGCGGCAGCAAAGATACGAAAAATAATTTAAATACGTTCGTCTGTGTGAATAATTTTCTCTTCTCGATGCCCGTTGCGATGAAAGGGGAAGGCAGCGCCACGTGCAGTGAGGAAAGAGAAAAGGGCTGCAAATTCCAGTGTCTCAGCATGTAGCTCAGTCACATCGACTTGCAGCCCCAGAAAAGGAGTTATGGGCATCTCCGTGAAACGGAGAACATCTCAGTCGTAGTGGGTCAGCTTATTTGGCAGGCTCCCACTTGCAGCGCACAGGCGACACGATGGCGCCCTCTTTCTTCAGCTCGGCAAAGGCCTTGTCCACTTCCTTGCGGTCGGCACCCAGTGCCTTTGTCACGTCGCCTGCCGAGACGGGCTTGCCGGCCTCACGCATAGCTTGCAATACTTGTTCTTTCATCATTCTGCTGTTTTTTAGAATGTGATAGTTTCTACGAGTTCCATCATCTTGAAGAAGTCAGCCTTGGCATCCGTCAGATAGTACATCACGCCATTCTCGCCATTCTCACCGAGGGCAGGTTTCAGCACAGGCATCTTGTCAACCAATGCCTTGCCCACTTCGGGGCGGTTGTCTTCTACCAGACGACACTCAATGCGCAACGTCTGACCTTTGAAGGCGCATATCTCTGCCTTTTGGTTGATTGCTATCTGGCGCGTGGCGTTAGTCTTGCCGAAGGCCATGATGTAGATTCTGTTTTCAAAGAACAGCATGGCACCATAGGGCCGTACGCGGGGCTGGTCGCCCTCTACCGTAGCCAGATAAAATGTTCCTGCTTTTTCCAGGAAGTCATAAACTTTCTTGACTTCTTCCATAGCTCAATTCTTTTTAGAGTTGTTTGACCAGCCAGTTCTGCACACCGATTTTCTCTATCAGCTCCAGTGCCTCTTGGCTCCAGTAGAGGTCTTCCTCCTCATCGGCCAGATAGGCCTTCATGATATCATAGGTGGTGGGGTCGCAGGGCAGCTGCTCAATGCATTTGTAGAGCAGGTCTACGCCAGCCTTCTGAATGTCGAGGTCAGCCTTCACATAGGCCACAGGGTCGAGGCAAAGCTCGCGGCTTTTGGCACCTTCGAACTTCACGTCGCCGCCCAGGTCGATGATGCGGTCGTAGAACTTCTCCACCCATTCCATCTCTTCATTAAAGTGGTCGATGTACTTTTGTCCGAGTTTCGTGAAACCCTGCGACTTGAAAATTTGTCCCTGCAGTTTGTGTACCAGTGCGCCTTCGGTCAGTCCTGTAGCGAAGAACTGCAGCGCTTCAATTGATTTCTTTGCGTCCATACTTTGTTTTGATAATTTTTTTATTTATGTTGGTTTCCGACTTTTTGGAAGTCTGGTGCAAAGGTACGTTTTTTTTTCGATAGTTGCCAAAATCTAAACGACACAAAAATTGTCTGAAACGATACTATGTCAAAAAAAAGTTGTATCTTTGCAGCCATTATGTACACTCTGAAGGAAGCTTGGATCAAAATGCACGGGGCAGAGCCCGTGGAAAAGTGGGACGGCAAGTTCTACTGTAACGAGACCGATGCTGTCATCACATACAGGGCCAACGAGACGCACGGCTATATGGCGGCCTACACGTTTACGCTGGTCATCAGTGGCTGGCTCAACATTATCTACAACGGACAGCCGCTGACGCTCAGGCCCGACGACATCTATATGTATTCGCCGGGGTTGTCTGTCACCATTGTAGCAGCGTCGGCCGACTACCACGGCATCTGCCTGCTGGCCGACGAGCACGTGACGATTGACTCGTTCAGCAAGTTCTTCTCACGTCAAAAGGGTGTCTCGCCACGTGCCTACAGGGAGAATAGGCAGTGAGGCCGCCAATTACAAAGTGTAGTATATTGCCTGTGCTCATCTGCAGACATAGCCCCCCCCGACGAGGTCTGAAGAGTCGCTCAACGAGGCCCGAAACGCCATGCTACGAGGCCCTCGATGCAAAGTGAAACAAAACAAATGCTAAGTTTTAACTTCTGGGAAAATGAATCATATAGTCATAAGGAAAGCCGAGAAACACCATGCCCGGCAGATAGCGACGCTGGTGATGGAAGCCATGAACCACGACTGCTGTCAGTGGTTTGCCGGTCCGGAGCATACGCTCGATGATTTTCACCAGCTGATGACACGGCTGGTGGAACGCGATGACAGTCAGTATTCTTACCGCAATACGCTGGTGGCGGCGACCGACGCTGCTGCCGATGACATAGTGGGCATCCTCGTCAGCTACGACGGCGCCCGGCTGCATCAGTTGCGCCGGGCGTTTATCGACGAGGCCCTTCAGGCCTTTGGCATCGACTATAGTGGTATGGATGACGAGACACAGGCTGGTGAACTCTACCTCGACAGTCTGTGCGTGAGGAGCGACTTTCGCCACATGGGCATCGCCACCGCTCTTCTGCAGGCGGGTATAGAGCGGGGACGCAGCGAGGTTTTGCCCGCTGTAGGCCTACTTGTAGACCAGGGCAACCCCAAAGCCGAGCACCTCTATCGCTCGCTGGGCTTCAGCTATGCAGGCGACAGCAACTGGGGCGGTCATCCCATGCGCCATCTGGTCTATATGCTGAAGTGAGCTTCGGCGCGGCAGTAAGTAGCCTGCGTTGAAGGATTACGTGCTGCACGTGTACGTTGAAGACAGGTTTAGCGGCCGATGTCGGCCAGTATCTGCCTCACCGTGGCGGCATCAGTCACACCAGTGCCGCCCGAGCATGAGCCGTGCACCTCGCAGGTGTTCACCTCGTCGAGCAGTCGCCGGGCATTCTGTGCATTCACCCCTCCGCCGGGCATGATGATGAGTCGGTCGTCGCTCAGGTCGCTCAGGCGTCGAAGCAGCCCGATACCCTCTTCTGCACGTGGCGCCTGGCCCGATGTCAGGATGCGGCGGCAGCCTAACGAGATAATCTGCTCGAGCGCCGTGAGCGGATTGCGGCAGACGTCGAAGGCACGGTGGAACGTCACCGGCTTGCCTTCTGCTGCTCGCATAAGGCATTCCATGGCCGCCATATCCACATCGCCCTGCGGCGTCAGTGCCCCGATGACTATGCCGTCAGCAAATGGCAGCGCCGCGCGGATGTCGCGCTCCATCACCATCACCTCTTGCCGGGTATATACAAAGTCGCCCTCGCGAGGGCGTATCAGCACATGGATGGTCAGGGCAGGGTAGAGCCGTCGCACCGTATCCAGCAGACCTATAGAGGGCGTCAGACCGTCGAGACTCAGTGCCGAGCACAACTCAATGCGCTCCGCTCCGCCCTTCACGGCCGCCTCTACGCTCTGCAGCGAACCCGTGCATACTTCAAGTAATCGTTTCATAGCCTTCTCATCTGATAAAGTTCGTCCAGACGCGTTGCTCTTTCATTTCCGGCTGGCCCTCGTCGCCGCCGTTCAGCTTGCGGAGCATCCAGGCCATGTTGTGGGCCAGCGTGCGCATCGTCTGCATGCCCTCCTCGTCCTGCTCAGCTTGTCCGGGCGTCTGGCCATACACCATGTTCCAATACTGCGAGCTGACAATCGGCATGTTCTGAATAGTGAAGTACTTGTTCAGCCGGTCGAATGCGGCCGAGGCACCGCCGCGGCGGCATACCACCACGCTGGCCCCGGGCTTATACTCCAGGTCGGGCCCCAGTGAATAAAACACCCTGTCGAGCAGGGCGCACAGCGAACCGTTCGGCCCGCCATAGTAGACCGGCGAGCCCACGATGAGGCCGTCGATGCCGTCTTTCACGGCCCGCATCACCTTGAAGTAGGGCTCGTCGTTGAAAGTGCATTTGCCTGTCCGTCCGCACATGCCGCAGGCGATGCAGCCCTGCACGGCCTTCCGCCCGATGCTGATAATCTCGCTGTCGATGCCCTCCTCCTTAAGTGTGACACCTACCTCGCTCAGTGCCCTGAACGTGTTGCCGTTCTCACGGGGACTTCCGTTAATCAATAGTACCTTCATATTTGTTTAGTATTGTCTCTACATGAAATCAGAAAAAAGTGTCGCCTTTGTCAGCTATTTGATAGCTGTTCATCTTACTTCCACCACATAGTCGGGCAGAGCATCGTGCTCGGGCAACTCGATGGTCAGGGTGCGGGCCTTCTTATTATAATAATAGGTGAGAGGCTCGCGGGTGATGAAGTCGAGAACCCGGGCGGGCTTCTTCGGCATGGGCACGTCGATGTGGCAGGCCGTGGGCTGCAGCACGTGAAGGAAGAGGGTGGAGGTTTGGGCTTTGAGGGTGCTGACGCCCCACTGACTCTCTTCCACGGGGCCGCGGCGAGTGCCGTAGATGGTCTCGCCGTAAGCCTGCATCCACTGGCCGATGCCGCGCAGACGGTTGAGGGCGGTGCGGGGCAGCTCGCCGTTGGGCTGCGGCCCGATGTTGAGCAGCAGGTTGCTGCCCTTCGAGGCGCAGCGCACCAGCAGCTGGATAAGCTCGTCGGTGGTCTTGTAGTTCTGGTCGGCCACCTTGTAGCCCCACATGCCGTTCATCGTCTGGCACATCTCCAGCGGCAGCGTCGAGATGTCCTGTTCGGAGTAGCCGGCGGTGTTTTCGCCGGGCACGTCGCGCTCGAACATCTGGAAGTCTTCGCCTTCGATGACGTTGATGTGGTGGTTGTTGCCGATGAGCAGCTCGGGCTTCAGCGCGTGCAGATAGGCATAGAACTCGGGCATGCGCCAGTCGAAGGGGATGGAGTCTTCGTCGTGATCCCAGTAGCCGTCGAACCAGAGTCCCTCCACACCGTCGTAGTTGCACAGCAGCTCGCGGCACTGGTTCTTCATAAACTGCAGGTAGTGGTCGTAGTCGGGCTGCAGGTTGCGGCCGGTCTTGAGTCCTGTACGCCCTACGGGGTAGTCCTGCCGATACCAGTCGAGGATACTGTAGTAGAGATGCAGGCGGATGCCCTGCTCACGGCAGGCTTGTGCCAACTCGCCTACGACGTCGCGCCCAAAGGGCGTGGCCTCCACGATGTTATACTTACTCTCCTTGGTGTTCCACATCGAGAAACCGTCGTGGTGGCGCGAGGTGAAGGTGATGTATTTGGCGCCCGACTCGCGGATGGCTTTCACCCACTCCTGTGCATTGAAGCGGATGGGGTAGAAGCACGAGGCGGCCTTGGCATACTCCTGGCCGTCGAGGCCGGAGTTGAGATACCACTCGCCTTGGGCAAACTCGCTGTAGATGCCCCAGTGGAGAAAGATGCCGAAGCGGAAGCCCTCAAACTGGCGGCGGGCTTCGAGATTCTCTTCTGTGGGTGTGTATTGTCCGTAGCTGCTGAGGCTGAGCAAGCAGCAGAGGGCGACGAATAGTTTTTTCATCATGTTTTTTATGGGTTTTATTGTTTGGATATTATCAGGTTTCTTGTGGCTTTGGCCGCAGCATTCAGACGCTTGTAAACTCTACGATGGTGCTCACCTCCTGGCCGATGCTCAGTGCCACGAGGATGCAGTCGTCGGTGGTCCATAGGGTAGGGGTGAGCACGTCGCCCAACTTGGCCGCAGCGCGGTATTCCACGCGCAGTCCGCCTACGGTGTAGCCTTCAGGCAGCAGCTCCATGGCTATGCGGATGTAGTTGGCGTTGTTCATGTGGTGGTTGTAGTCTATGTCAGACCTCATCACAACGACGTCTTCGCCCCTGCGGCCTGTTTCTTTAGGCAGCATGATGCGGCGGTCGCGGTAGTCCATGGCCAGCTGGGGCTCAATGTGCATAGATGCTATCGTAGCATCGTCGACGCGCTTCAGCTTGCCTGTTGAGCGGTCTACGAAGGCGCCCATGCTCCATGTCTTGTAGCACGGAAGGCCCTGGGCGTCGTAGATGAACGTGTTGCGGAAACCGAACATCGGCTTCATGCCGTAGACCGACGTGCTCACGCTCAGCTCTTCTTTGAACGACGGCACCCGCACTATCTCCACCTGGCGCGAAGCCAGCAGTTGGGTCATGTTCTCTTGCTCGAAATAACGTTTCACACCCAGTTCTGTGTCTATCCACATCTCAGAGCAGTCTTGCATCATCTGCAGCGCAGAATAGAGCTTCAGCCTTCCCTCGCTGTCGCAGGTGCTCGTGGTCACTTTATATTTCAGATTGTACATAAATGTCAGAATGAAGATTTTTCCATATTTCCGTTAATCCGGAATCTTGGCTGCAAAGTTAAGGCTTTTTGATGAGATGGCCAAATAAACAGCGTGGAAACAACAGCTTTTTTGCATGCAGAGAGAACGGCCGGAAGACGGATGTTGACTGTGAGACAGAACGGCGCTTCTTAAAATAGCTTAAATGAGGAGGGCGAAGTTTGCGCCATCGTAAAAAAATATCTACCTTTGCACGATTACAAAGCAAAGCATAACGAACAAAGGCAGAAGATAAACTATGTTTGAAAACCTGAGCGAGCGACTGGAACGGTCGTTCAAGATACTGAAGGGTGAGGGAAAAATCACCGAGATCAACGTTGCTGAGACTCTGAAAGACGTGCGCCGCGCGCTGCTCGACGCCGATGTGAACTACAAGGTGGCCAAGACGTTCACCGACACGGTGAAGCAGAAGGCTATGGGCATGAACGTGCTGACGGCCATCAAGCCGAGCCAGCTGATGGTGAAAATCGTGCACGACGAGCTGACCGAGCTGATGGGCGGCAAAGCTGTAGAGCTGAAGCTGGAGAACCGTCCGGCCATCATCCTCATGTCGGGTCTGCAAGGCTCGGGTAAAACCACCTTCTCGGGTAAGCTGGCCAATATGCTGAAGACGCGCCAGCACAAGCAGCCGCTGCTCGTGGCCTGCGACGTCTACCGCCCTGCTGCCATCGAGCAGCTGAAGGTGGTGGGCCAGACCGTCGGTGTTGACGTCTACACCGAGGAAGGCAACAAGAATGTCGTGGAGATTGCACAGAATGCCATCCGCAAGGCCAAGCAGGAATCGTATAACGTGGTCATCGTCGATACCGCCGGCCGTCTGGCCGTCGACGAGGAGATGATGGACGAGATCAGCCGCCTGAAGGAGGCCATCCAGCCCGACGAGACGCTCTTCGTGGTCGACTCGATGACCGGTCAGGACGCCGTGAACACGGCCAAGGAGTTTAACGACCGCCTTGACTTCGACGGCGTGGTGCTGACGAAGCTCGACGGCGACACTCGCGGCGGTGCTGCCCTGTCAATCCGCACGGTGGTGACGAAGCCCATCAAGTTCGTGGGTACGGGTGAGAAGATGGAAGCCATCGACGTGTTCCACCCCGAACGTATGGCCGACCGCATCCTCGGCATGGGCGACGTGGTATCACTTGTGGAGCGTGCCCAGATGCAGTTTGATGAGGAGGAGGCCAAGAAACTGGAGAAGAAAATCCGCAAGAACAAGTTTGACTTCGACGACTTCATGGGCCAGATTCAGCAAATCAAGAAGATGGGCAACATCAAGGAGCTGGCCGCTATGATTCCCGGCGTGGGCAAGGCTCTGAAGGACGTCGACATCGACGACAATGCCTTCAAGCAGATTGAGGCTATCATACAGAGCATGACGCCGAAGGAGCGCCAAAACCCCGACATCATTAACCAGAGCCGCCGCCAGCGCATAGCCAAGGGCTCAGGCACGAAGCTTGAAGATGTGAACCGCCTGATGAAACAGTTCGACCAGACCCGCAAGATGATGAAGATGGTCACTGGCATGGACCGCTCCAAGATGGCTCAGATGGCTGCCCAGATGAAGCGGATGAAGGGCGGCGTGCCACAGGGCTGATGTGAGCATGCCATAGAGGGAAAATACTGTGTCAGACATTTTACGAAAAACTATTCGATAAGATAAGTAATACTATGCAACTCATTGACGGAAAACTGACGGCACAGGCCATTAAGGCCGAGATTGCCGAGGAAGTGAAGGAAATAGTGGAGGGCGGCGGCAAGCGCCCCCATCTGGCTGCCGTGCTCGTGGGTCACGACGGCGGTTCGGAGACCTATGTGAAGAACAAAGTGCTCGCGTGCGAGGCCTGCGGTTTCAAGTCGTCGCTCATACGATATGAAGACGACGTGACGGAGGAGGAGCTGCTGGCCTGCGTCGACCGTTTGAACAACGATGACGACGTCGACGGCTATATCATGCAGATGCCCCTGCCAAAGCATATCGATGAGCAGAAAATCATAGAGGCTATCGACTACCGCAAAGACGTCGACGGCTTCCATCCCGTCAACGTAGGGCGCATGGCCATCGGCCTGCCCTGCTTTATTTCGGCCACTCCGCTCGGCATCATCACCCTGCTGCAGCGCTATGGCATTCAGACGTCGGGCAAGAAATGTGTTGTGCTCGGACGCTCAAACATCGTGGGTAAGCCTGTGTCGCAGTTGATGGTGCAGAAGCAGTATGGCGACGCCACGGTCACCGTGTGCCACTCTCACTCGAAGACACTGAAAGAGGAGTGCCGCCAGGCCGACATCATAATCGCCGCCATCGGACAGCCAGAGTTTGTCACCGCCGACATGGTGAAGCCCGGTGCCGTGGTCATCGACGTGGGCACCACCCGTGTGCCCGATGCCACACGCAAGAGCGGCTTCCGACTCTGCGGCGACGTGAAGTTCGACGAGGTGGCCCCGCTGTGCTCATACATCACACCCGTGCCGGGCGGCGTAGGTCCCATGACCATCTGCTCGCTGATGAAGAACACGCTGCTGGCAGCAAAAATGAGAGCACAGAAATGAACAACGATAAACTGACTTCCGCCCAGGAATACTTGGAGCAGGGCAATGCCCACCGGCAGCAGGGCCAGTGGCAAGAAGCCATCAACTGCTATAACAAGGCTATTGAACTTGACCCCGACAGTCCCGCTGTCGTGGCTAAGCGCATGCTTGATGATATTATGAACTACTACTGCAAAGACCTGTACAACCCTTGAGCATTTTTTTTCGGGCATGGAGAAAGAAAAAGAATAAAAATCTTTGTCAGTTCGGAAATAATTACTAACTTTGCGGCAATTTAAAGAAACATAACCCCTAAACTTATATAATACTATGGCAAAATTAAGAGGTGCAATTGTGATTGACACTGCTCGATGCAAAGGATGCTCGCTCTGCGTGGTGGCTTGCCCGCAGAAGGTCATCGCACTGTCGAACAAGGTCAATGTGCACGGCTATCCCTATGTGGAGCCGGTGCAAATGGAGTCATGCGTAGGCTGCGCATCGTGCGGCATCGTGTGTCCCGATGGATGTATTACTGTTTACCGTAAACGAATGGAGGACTAACCGCTATGGCAGAAGAAAGAGAAGTTGTATTGATGAAAGGCAACGAGGCCATCGCCCGTGCCGCCATCCGTTGTGGCGTTGATGGATACTTCGGCTATCCTATCACCCCGCAGAGTGAAGTAATCGAGACGCTCGCCGAGCTGAAGCCCTGGGAGACCACCGGTATGGTCGTGGTGCAGGCTGAGAGCGAGCTCGCAAGTATTTATATGGTCTATGGTGCTGCCGGTGCTGGTAAGCGTGCCATGACCTCGTCGTCGTCGCCTGGCATCGCGCTGATGCAGGAGGGTATCACCTATATGGCTGGTGCCGAGCTGCCCGGCGTGTTTATCAACGTGCAGCGCGGCGGCCCCGGTCTGGGTACCATCCAGCCCTCGCAGGGCGACTATTTCCAGGCAACCCGTGGCGGTGGTAACGGTGACTATCAGGTCATCTGCCTTGCTCCCGCCAGCGTTCAGGAGATGGCCGACTTTGTCGACCTCGCCTTCGAACTGGCCTTCAAGTACCGCAACCCGGCCATGATTCTCTCCGATGGTGTCATCGGTCAGATGATGGAGAAGGTGGTGCTGCCTCCCTTCAAGCCCCGTCGCAGCGACGAGGAGATTGAGCGCGAGTGCCCCTGGGCTTCTACTGGCTTCAACAAGAAGTATAAGAACGAGCGTGCCATCATCACTTCGCTTGAGCTGAAGCCTGAGGTGATGGAGCAGCGCAACCTCCACCTGCAGAAGAAGTATGCAGAGATTGAGGCCAACGAGGTGCGCTACGAGACTCAGAAGATGGACGATGCCGACTACATGATTGTAGCCTTCGGTTCTGCAGCCCGTATCGCCGAGAAGTCGGTTGAGCTGGCTCGCGAACAGGGCATCAAGGTGGGGCTGTTCCGTCCCATCACCCTGTGGCCGTTCCCCACGAAGGAAATCGCCGCTATGGCAAAAGGAAAGAAGGGCGTGCTCGTAGCCGAGATCAACGCCGGTCAGATGGTTCAGGACGTGCGTCTGGCCATCAATGGTGCCGTGCCTGTTGAGCAGTTCGGCCGTCTGGGTGGTATCGTGCCTGACCCCGAGGAGATTGTGGAAGCTTTGAAAACTAAATTGATGTAAGGCTATGGAAGAGAATAAGATTATTGCACCGGAGAATCTGGTATATAAGAAGCCGACCTTGATGAACGACAACAACATGCACTACTGCCCCGGCTGTTCGCATGGTGTGGTTCACAAGCTCGTCGCAGAAGTCATCGAAGAGATGGGCCTTACTGAAAAGGCCGTTGGCGTGAGCCCTGTAGGTTGCGCCGTGTTTGCTTACAATTATATCGACATCGACTGGCAGGAGGCTGCCCACGGACGTGCTCCCGCAGTGGCTACTGGCATCAAGCGCGTATGGCCCGACCGCCTCGTGTTCACCTATCAGGGTGATGGCGACCTTGCCTGCATCGGTACCTGCGAGACCATCCACGCCCTGAACCGCGGTGAGAACATCGTCATCATCTTCGTCAACAATGCCATCTACGGCATGACGGGCGGACAGATGGCCCCCACCACGCTCATCGGCCAGAAGACCGCTACCTGCCCCTACGGCCGCGACCCGAAGCTGCATGGTTATCCTCTGAAGATGGCAGATATCGCTGCCGGACTCGAGGGCACCTGCTTCGTCACCCGTCAGTCGGTTGAGTCGGTTGCTTCTATCAACAAGGCCAAGAAGGCTCTGAAGAAGGCTTTCCAGGCTTCGATGGAAGGCAAGGGCTCGAGCCTCGTTGAGTTCGTTTCGACCTGCAACAGCGGTTGGAAACTCTCTCCTGTGAAGGCTTACGAGTGGATGAAGGAGAACATGATCCCGTTCTATCCGAAGGGTGACCTGAAGGACACGACTGGGCTTTAAAATTAAGAATTAAGAGTTAAGAATTAAGAAGTGTCGTCTGACGGCGAGTGATACGTACGATGGGGTAAATATTTCCGCAGTGTTACGTTTTACTTGCAGCGAAGCGAGAATACATCTGAATTCAAAATTCTAAAATCTAAATTCAACAGATATGAAAAAAGAAATAATTATATCCGGTTTCGGTGGTCAGGGCGTGCTCTCAATGGGTAAGATTCTGGCTTACTCGGGACTGATGGAAGACAAGGAAGTGACCTGGATGCCTGCCTATGGCCCCGAGCAGCGCGGCGGTACGGCCAACGTCACCGTGATTGTGAGCGATGAGCGCATCTCGTCGCCTATCCTCTCGAAGTATGATGTGGCCATCGTGCTCAACCAGCCCTCGCTGGAGAAGTTTGAGCCGAAGCTGAAGGCCGGCGGCATTCTCATCTACGACAGCAACGGTATCATCAATCCTCCCACCCGCACCGACATCACTGTCTATCGCATTGATGCCATGCAGAAGGCTGTGGAGATGAAGAACGCCAAGATCTTCAACATGATCGTTCTCGGCGCCATGCTGAAGGTGTGCCCCGTTGTAGGTCTCGGCGGTGTGGAGAAGGCTCTCTACAAGACACTGCCTGAGCGCCACCACGGCCTCATCCCCCTGAACATGCAGGCCCTTGAGGAGGGTGGCAAGATCATTCAGGAGATGAAGTAAAAAGCGTCAGTATTTAGCTGAAATAAAAAAGAGGTGCTGCCCTGCGGAAGGGTAGCACCTCTTTCTTTGTTGCAGTGTTATCTGTCAGAGTCATTACAGCTTGATGATGCGCGATTTCTCAATCGTCGACACCTTTTCCATGCTCTTGCGACAACGGTCGGCCGCATCGAGCGTTGCCTGGGCCAGCGGCAGCAGCACCTCACCGGCTGGCGTGAGGCTTACGGCGTGGCTGTTGCGGTTGAAAAGTCGCACGCCAAACTCTCCCTCAAGGTTGATGATCTGTTGCGACAGCGTGCTCTGTGTGATGAACAGTTCTCGTGAAGCAGCAGAGTAGTTGAGTACCTCGGCCAGTTTGATGAAATAGCGCAGTTGTCTCAGTTCCATAAGCTGTGTCATTTATCTTGCAATGATTTTCTTTCCTCTTCTCAGATATACATAGCCTTTGACAGGATGATTCTGGCGCCAGCCTTGCAGGTTGTAGATGGCCGTGCCGTCAGACGGCTCAGCCTGTGCAGCTGAGGCTATGGCAGTAGGCTTGGCATAGCTGACGTAGAGTGTCGTGTCGCTGTTCACCTCGCCGACAGGCTCGCCGTCGGGGCTGCTGAACCATGTGGGCGTCATGCCGTCCACGTCAGGCAGGACAGGCAGCTGACCGTTGGTGTAGAGCGAGTCGATGTCGGCAGTGAGATTAGTGGTGTAGACCACCTTGAATACCTTCGGACCGTCGAGCACGGGGTGCGCATCGGTGCCAAGCTGCTGGCCGAAGGCTTCACCCAGCATCCATGCCACGTGGCCGCCCTGCATCTGCTCATCGCTGACGAGGGTGTTGCCCTCAGTGACGCTGTATTCGCGGGTGGCAAAGGCATTTGTCACATTCTTCTTGGTGTAACCACCGCCCACGCAAGCTCCGGCAACTCTTGGGCAGACCACTTCGCCGGTGCTGAACACATTGGTCACGGTGGAGGCGATGAAGTTGCTGCCCACCACGCCGCCGGCGTTGGTCGGGGCTGTGACGGTGCCCTCGTTGTAGCTGTTGGTGCAGGCCGCCGAGTATTCCTCCTGGAAGGCCACCACGCCACCCGCATGGGCATAGTTGGCTGCGATGTCGGCACGGTTCACGCAGCGGTCAACGATGCAGTCAAGGCCCTGGAAGGCCACCACGCCTCCCACGTATTGGCGGGCACTGACGCGGCCTTCCACTGTCAGGCGGCTCACCATGGCTACGTTGCCTTCTTCGTCGTAGAATTTGCTGCGGCCGCAGATGATACCGAAGAGAGCCTGATGCGTAGCCGCGGGCTGATCAATGTAGAGTCCGCTGACGATGTGGCCCTGTCCGTCAAACTGTCCGCGGTAGCCCGCCGTCTTGTTCTGTCCGCCTATGGGCGTCCAGTCGTAGTCGCCCAGGTCGATATCGGCCGTGAGCACGGCTTTTGCCGTATAGTCCTGCTCATTGTTCACGTGCATGGCAAACCAGGCCAGTTCGGCGCCGGTGCCAATCTGGTAGACATTGTTATCGTCCTTGATAGGCTCTGTCGCCGTCATGCCGTCCCATGCGGCGGCAATGTCAACCGGCAGCATCTCAACGTGTACCACCTGTTCGCCCTCGGCATCGTCAGCTATGGTGAACTCCCCGCGATAGCAGCGGTAGCCCGCCTTACTGGCAGTGACGTTATAGGTGCCGTAGGTGGCGCTGTAGGTGCCGTCGCCGTTGTCGGTCACCTCGGGTGCGAAGCTGTAGACAGCGCCTTCTACGTTGGACTCGATCCTGACGGTAAAGGTGCGCACGGGCTGCAGGTTGATACACACGTCAGGCAGTGCGCCGAAGTAGGTTTTGTGGGCCACGGCCGTGAAGTTAGGCGAGCGTCCGGCCTGTCGCGTGGTGTTGCGGTGGTTGCCTATGGGGTCGCCGTAGCCGTTCACTTGGATGACGCCATCGCTCAACACTATTTCCGTGTTCTGACTCAGATCATAGTCGGCCGGTATGTCGATGGTGACGGTCTGTGCCGATACTGCCGAGCCAAAGGTGTACTGGTTGGGGCTCAGGATGAGCGATGTGCCGTTGGGCGTGCCGTTGTAGGTGACGTAGGCCGACATGTTGTAGATGCCTGCCAGCTTGTTGGCCGGATGGCGCAGTCCGCTGTACTGTATCTTCACCTTGTCGCCCGGCTGGAAGATGTGGCTGCCGGGGCGCGAGGTGTTTACGATGTCGCGGTGGCAGCGCTTGGCCGTCAGCACCTGATAGACGGCGTTGCCTTGTGTGTCGCTGAGGCGCACAATCTGTCGGCCCTCCTTCAGCAGCAAGGTGTAAGAGCCGTCGGCGTGGCGCGTCACGCCCTCGTCGGAAAAACCGTTGTAGGTAGCCATGCGCTCGCCTATCTGCGGGCGGGCCATCTGCACGGTGGCCACGCCTGTCGGAGTAAAGGTGTAGGGATAGCCTTCGTCGGTGTCTAAGTAGTAGAACACGTCGTGCTCGGCGTCGACATATTTTCCGGCCAGCTTCTTCATGTCCTCGTTATAGGCTTCGTTGATCGTCATGTTGGGCTCCATCGCCGTCATCTCGTCGCCCACGCTGACCACGTAGACGGCGGTGTTCTCCGGCCAGATGGCGCTCCAGTATTGTCCGCCCATGTAGGGCTTGCGCTCGGTCTTGCCGTTCTCGTAGTAATTAAGGCCTATGGCATCGTAGGTGACGAGCACGATGGCTGTTCCTTGGCCCACGGCCCGGATGGTAGTCCATGGTCCTGTCGTGTCATCATCGATTTCTATGACACCCTCGGAGGGCTGGCCGTCGAGGCCGACGACGGTGTAGTGGAAGTCGGGTTCCAGGAAGTAGTTGTTGGTCTGCGTGTCGGTGAGTTGCCACGAGCGCATAGCCAGGGCATCGAAGGTCTGGCCGACGCCGAGCTGCAGGTGTCCACGCTCGTTGATGTTCAGCAGGATGTCGCCCGTCTCGTAGCCGCCGTTCCATGTGACGTCGTGCTTCACGGCATGCGGGTCGAAGGCCTCGTAGTCGGCCTCGGTGAAGGCGAGCTGCGGCCGATGCGCCTCATCGGCCTTCATGGTGAAGTAGCCGCCCTGCGTCAGTTTTCCCTCCTTCCATGTGCGGAAGTTATAGGCCTGATTGGCGGCCAGGCGGAAGGTCAGCGTCTGCAGGTCGCCCTCGGTGTCGGTCTTGTCGGGCATCACCTCGGTAAAAGGCACGTAGTGGGTTGTCTTGATGCCCATGAAGAAGTGAGCATCGGCTGGCAGGGTCACGGTGTAGTCGTAACCCATGGTGATGGTCTCCAGCACGTTGATGCCGCCGGTGAGCGTGCCCTGCTTGTAGCGCGTCATGTAGCCCTCCTGCTGGTGTGCCTCGTTGGGGATGAAGGCGGCGTGGAAGCTGTTGCCGTTGAAGGCCAGGAAGGTGCGGCGCCCGGCGGTGGTGCTGTGGCCCAGGGTCTGTTCCACGGCTTGTCCCTCGCGCGTCGTTACGTCGACGCTGACGGTGTAGTCTTCGTCAATCACCCATCCTGCGTTGAGGGCGCCGATGGTGCAGGTGTTGATGATAAACTCCTCATCCGCACTCAGCACGTTGAGCACGATGGTGCCCGTCACGGTGGTTGTGTCTTTGGCGTAGGCCGTCATCACATAGCTGCCGGGGGCCGCCTCGAAGGTGTAGGTCATGCCCTCAGGCACACCAGTGCTGACCGCTTCGCCCGTAGCCTTGTGGCAGAGCGTCATGAAGGGCGATGTGCGGTCCATCGTCACCTTCACCGTTTCGGCCTGTGCGCTGCCCGCTATAGTCAGCGAAGCCATGATTACAAGTAGTTGTTGTTTCATATGCATATAGTTAATGGATTTCTTTTTTTCCTGACGCCCTCTGAGGAGTCTGGGTGGGGGAGGTGAAAATGCTGCGCATGGGCACAGAGCCCTTGCGCAGCATTCGGTGCTTTTATCAGAAGATGACTTTCTTGCCGTTCTTTACGTACACCTGGCCCTTCACGGGAGCAACGACGCGGAGACCCTGCAGGGTGTAGAGCTCGGCACCAGAGTTGTTAGCCTTATTGAGTTCCGTAATACCAGTAGTTTCACCATTAGTATAGAAGATGTAATAGCGTCTTAAATTGACAGTTTGAGTTAGAACCGGTTTTTCTTCAATACTTACATTTTCAGCAAAGAATTCGACAGATTCATTGCACGTTGTTACGGCATCTTCATAGAAATCGAATTCAAGGTCATCGGCTGTACCTACTTTTTGACCATAATCATTGGTAACACCCTTCATATTGCTAGCACACCAGGCTATTTGCCCCACTTCTTCACCATCAATAAAAGCCTTCATCCGGCCTGCTCCCATAGCGGTAGTCATCGTTCCAACTTTGGCTGCAAGTCTGGTGATGATTGTGCCTTCAGGCAACCCGGTTATTTTAACCTTGCGAGTCTCGTTTTTTCCCAACTGTGAAGGCATTGTGCCATCTGATTCGACCTCAATGGCCAGACCTTCGGGAACATCACCTGTAGGAATGCCATACAAAGGCACAGGCTTATAATTCTCATCTTGACCACTCAGCTTTATCTCGATATATTTCTCGCCTTCTGCTGCTTCAATCTTTCGGACAGCCTTAGCCGTGCGGGCTGCAGCAACCGGTGTTCTCACAGTAACGTCATCATATGCAAAATAGGCAGGCAATGAGAAGCCATATCCATTATCAACAGTGCTTTTGATATTAAAATCTACTTTGGTTACAGGATAGTTCTCGTCATCACTATTCCAATTCCATTTAGTCCAGTCTGTTATCGGTGTAAGATCATCTTTGAGCAGTGAGAAGATTTTCTGATACATGAGGCTGTTTCCGTCATATCCAGTAGCTTCAATATACAATACGTCATCTTTACTTATCGGTTCCGTCAGAGTATTACCGCGCAGCATGCAATTGACGTTGTAGGTGGTGTTGTTAATCCACATGCTGTCGATGTAACGTGCAACGCCGTCCCTAAATGTGACGAACGGCAGGTTCTCTGTTCCATTGTAGGCAGAGCCGTCCATATAACCGAAGTGGACACAGAAGTTGTCGGAGCCGTTGTGCCCATGTCCGCCCTGTCCGCTTGAAGCGTTGTCAGGCACATAGACAGACAGCTGGTGCATGTAGTCACCCTCGTTGAGATTGCCGTTCCAATAGTTCGAAATGGCGTGACCGCCACCCCAGAACATGTGGAAACCATAGTTCTCGGGCAACTCAGAATAAAGCTGGGTGCCATTATTGTCGTACCAGCGATAGTTGGCATTAGTGTAGACGGCTGCAGTGTCGCCATGGTTTTCGCCATAGAGCAGTTCGCCTCCATACTGGGGGGTGTCGATGCGCGACGTCCAGTAGCCTGCAACGTCCGGGTTGTTTTGTTGGTACTGACTGTCCTCAAACGTGAGGGTGACTGAGTTCTGGGCGCCTGCGCTCAGAACCATCAGGCATGAAGCCATGAAAGTAAATAATTTCTTCATAGTTTTTTTGTTAATGTTAAGAAATATGTTAATAAAAAAATAGAATTCAACGCGTAGAAGGCCCATTTTTTATTCACCTCGCCATGATCTTGCGGTCATGCTGCACGCGGACGCCGAGGCGACTGTTGGCCGGGCGGCCCAGGAGGTCGTAGCGAGTCAGACGGGCGGCAGCCGACGACGGACGCCAGCCGACCGTCTCGACGGCGCTGAAGTGCTGGTCGTCTGGTGGCAGGGCGAGGAAGTGGGCGGGGTTGATGTAGACTTTGTGCTTGCCTAAGAGTCGCCCGTCGGGGCTCCATTGGTAAAGCTGCCCGGCAGCAGCGAACGAACCGGCATCAGTGGCATAGACGTAGCCCGTATAGGGGTTCTGATAGATGCCGTAGGGCATCTGCATCTGCTGGATGTCGCTAAGTATGGTGCCGCCTATGAGCACCTGTTCGGTGCCGCCGGCGCCACGGGTGCGCATCACTTCGGCGGGGTCGATGGTGTTGTAGTCGAAGGTGTACTCGCTGGTGTAGTAAGAGAAACGTGAGCCGATGGCCAGGAAGCGGCCGTCGCGCAGCGTGCAGTTGTAGGTGGCGGCGCAGCCGAGGCGCACGAAGCAGTCGGCGGCAGCAGCATCTTGCAGCGCCTTGTCGCAGTCGAAGACGAGGCAGCAAGCGGGCGTGTCGTAGTAGTCGCCGGGCGAGTTGATGAGCAGGTAGCGCCCGCTCTGCGACATCTTGCCGTAGAGGTTGATCTGGTGGGTGTCGATGGTCTTCACCACCTGCATGGTCTCAGCATTGAGGATGCTCACGGTGGTCTCATACTCGTGGTCTTCCTGGAAGGCATAGCCGCCCGTGTTGGCTACAAAGAGGTGGCCGCGATAGAGGGCGATGCCCTCCGGCTCGAAGCCCACCTCGGTGGCTGCCACTACGCGGTAGCCGCCCTGCGTGTCGATTTTTGCCACATAGCCTTTCTCGAAATACTTCATACCCTGCACGGTGCCGCACTCATGGCCGTAGCTCGAGACGTAGACATAGCGACCGTCGGTGCATAGCTTGCGGTTGTTGGGCACGTCTTCGGTGGCTGCCACAGCCGTGCCGTCGGTGCTGATGAACTGAATGATGTTGCTCCAGTTCAGGGCGATGGCAATCAGGTTGTCATTGATCTGGATGATGTCGTTGGGCGTGTCGCCCAGCTTGAAGCCGTTCTTGTCGCGAAACCACTGGTTGCTCACCACGCGGCCGTCTTCGAAGTAGCTGATGCGCCCGTTGTCAGCCTGCCAGTTGCCTTCATTGAGCAGGATGATGCGCTCTTGTGCAGCGCTAAATGATAGGTGACAAGTGATAAATGATAAACTTATCAGCAGCTTGTGTAGACATTTCTTTTTCATATTCCAAGTGTTAGTGTTAGTCTGTAGTTTCGACCGGGCAGCGGGTAGCGCGGCAGGTGTTCGTATTGTTCGTTGAGCACGTCGATGACCTCGAGACAGAGGCCGACAGAGGTGAGAGGTGAGAGATGAGCGGCGGAATGCGTGTACGACAGCTTCATGTCCACATTGTTATAAGGCTTCAGGATGTCCTCCGGGTCGGCATAGCTCCACATGCGCTCGCCCACGTGCATATAGCTGGTGGTGAGCTGCAGCGTGCGCCAGCCGATGATGCCCGTCAGTGTGTAGCTCAGCCTGGGCGAATAGCAGATGGGCATGTTGTAGGTGTCTTCGTCGCCGGGGTCGGTGCGGTTCAGGTCGTCCTGCCACGTGAGTGATGACATCAGCGTGGCCGACCACGCGCCGCGCAGGTAATGGGCGGAGACCGTAGCGTTCAGTCCGCGACAGAAGGTGTAGCCGTAGTTCATCATCGACCACGAGTAGGTGCCCTTCAGCGGCAGGCAGACAATGCGGTTCTCTATCTTGTTCTGGTATACGTCGGCCTGTAGGTCAAGGCTGACCATAGTTTTTTGACTATAGACTTCAGGATTTTGACTATAGACTTCAGACTTTTGACTATAGACTATAGACTTTAGACTATAGACTTTAGACTTTTCTGAGGGAGTGTATTCTTTAGACCAGTGCCATTCGGCGCCGATGTTCCATTGCTTGGTGTACTCGGGCTGCAGGTTGCGATTGCCCACCTGCGTATAGTAGAGGTCGTTGAGTGTGGGGGCACGGAAAATCTTCTTGTACCATGCTCGCAGGGTGAGTTCACTATGATACCTGACATGCCTGGAATCAGAAGTCTGTGGTCTATAGCCTAAAGTCTGTTGTTTTTGTTCAAAAGTCTGTGGTCTATAGTCAGAAATCTGTAGTCTTTGGTCTATAGTCTGTGGTCTATAGTCAGAAGTCTGAGGTCTGAAGCCTGAAGTCTGAAAGGTGTATGCAACCGAGACGGCGGGCGTCCAGCGGTCCAGCGGGTCGGCGGCACCCACATGGGCGATGGTGAAGTCGTGCAGGTGCTGGTGGAGCATTGAGGCAGCAGCCTGGATGCCGCCCGCGTTCATCTGTGCGGCCACCACCTCCTTCTGGTCGAGACGGTGCACGGTGGAGAACTTCTTCAGGTCGGCCGCCAGCTTGCTGTAGCGCACGTCGTAGCTTGTGGAGAGCGACAGCCACGGCCACGGCATGTAGCCATAGCAGAGGGCGCCATAGCCGTCCTCCTGTCGGTAGTGGTTGTTGACGCGTGCCGTGTTCTGGTTCTCAGGGTAGTCGGTGCAGTAGCGCAGGTACTCGTTGGCGTATTTGGCATTAGCCTTCACCCGGTGATGCCCCAGAAACTCCTGCTGGTAGCTGGCCTGCACGAAGAAGTCGCGGTCCCACTCGCGGCCCACGTTGATATACTTGTCGCTCAGTCGGCGCACGATGCCTCCCGGACAGCCGCGCTCGGAGTCGTAATAATAGATGTGCGACGAGAAGCCGCCCTTGAACAGCGCCCCCTCGATGCGACCATAGCGTATGTCGCTATTGGCGCGACGTCCCACGGTGTCCTCATACTCAGAGCGGTAGCGGAAGGGGTAGTCGCCGCGTGTGTCAGTCCATTCGCCGTCGACGAAGCCACTCCAGCCTCTTTGGGCGAATTGGGCGTTGGCCTTGGCCGTCCACGTGGTGAACGAGGCACGCCGCAGCTGCACCGATACGGAGTCTTTCGTGGGCCGGCGGGTGCGCAGGTAGACGGTGGCGCCCGAAGCATACTCCGAGGCCGACTGGCAGTTGTCGAGCTTGTTGGCGTTGTAGAGCTGCACGCTCTCCATCGACGAGAGTGAGAACTTACCCAGGTCGACCGTACCGTTCTGTGCGTTGGTGATGCGGATGCCATCCACATACACCCCCACATGCTGGGCGCCGAGCGAGCGCACGTTGATGGTCTTCAGTCCGCCCAGCCCGCCGTAGTCCTTGATCTGCACGCCTGCGAAATACTTCAGCGCGTCGGCCACAGTGGTAGTGGAGAGTGCCTGCAGCTGGGCGCCGCGCAACGTCTGTGCCGTGGCTATCGGACGCTTGCCATAGACCTCCACCTCGCCAATATGCTGCAGCGAGTCAAGAGGATGACGGTTGCCGGTGCTGTCGGCCAGTGTCGGCACGTCGGTTGCGCCACGTGCGGCAATGACAGACAACAGCAATGCCATGAGCGATATTTTCCTCATTGTTGCTTTTCTTTGTGTGTCCTAAAAAAGTCGGTTGTCGGCACCTAACCCCAGAGGCGCGGGCTTCCTGTCAGTGCAAGAGGCAGGTCTTCTGACTTGTCGCCAAGGCTCTCGCGAACGTCTTCCCAATGATATCAGTGACGTAGTGTTCGCGCCTGTCAATATGGCGATTTACAGCTGCGGGACAGTCGGGGCTTTTCACCCCTGTTCCCTTTTAATTCTTCTATCGAAGAAACCAATTGCGAGTGCAAAGGTATATATTATAAATGAAACAGTACTCTGTTTTCTATAAAAAAAAACGATACAACGATCTTTCCATTGTCTGAGGAAGGAAAAAGCGTTGCAAAATGATTGTGCGAAATTTTGGCCGGAATAAAATGGATTTTGGCCGAAATTTAATCAATTCTGGCCAAAATCCATTCCCGTCATGTTGGAATGGGCTTACTTCAGAATGCCCGTCTCGGTATCGCGGTGGTTCATTGTGCGGTTGATGTCGCGGTATTGGCGGCCGTGGCTCATGTTCCACGTCAGGTTGAGCATCAGCAGGTTGCCCTGAGAGGCGCTTGTGGAGACGTAGTGGCGGTGGATGTAGCGGTTCAGTATGTCGGTCTTCATGTCGGCAGGATGAGCACTGAAGGGGCGCGAGCAACGCAGCGACAGTTGCAGCTGGGATGAGACGCGACAGGTGGCGCTGAGCTGCCAGAAAGGAGCCTGATGACCGCGATTCTCGCCTTCCATCCAGTTGTAGCCGTTGTCGGCGTAGGCCATCAGCGTAAAGCGGCCCAGGTAGGCTTGCAGCCAGGCGGCGCCGTTGACGGCGTTGTAGGTGTGGGTGTAGTCGTCGCCGTAGTTGAAGTAGCGGTAGAAGCCGGCGTAGGCCGTGAGCGAGAGGCGTTTGGGCACGATGTCGCACTGCACGAAAGGCTGTACTACAAAGAAGTGGCAGCCCTTCTGGTTGGCCTGTGTGTTGAGGAAAGGCGTGCCGATGTCTGCCGGTGCGTCGGTGTCGGCGAGGCGCACGGTCTTCTCCATGTTGCAGTCGAAGTTCATCCGGCAGTAGCCCTTCAGCTCGAGCATCAGCCTGGGTTTGGTGTAGCTCAGGCGCAGTTCGTGGCTCGTCACGCGGTTGGGCTTCAGGTCGGGGTTGCCCACGAGCGTCTCGAAGGCGTTCTGCTTGATGGACACCTGGCTGATGAGTGCTATCTGCGACATGTGTTGCGCTATCTCGAAGTCATACTTCAGTCGCCAGCCGTGGCCAAAGGGCAGACCCAGCGAGAGCTTCGGCCTACAGAGCAGAAACGTCTGCCGGTTGTCAGCCTGGCGGAAGTAGCGGCGACTGACGCCCAGTGCGGCCACATAGCTGAGCTGCTGCCACAGGCGTCCGCTGAGCTGTCCGAAGAGGTTCTGTCCCGAGGTGTGCATGCGGTTGTGGGCGTCGGCAGCGCCTTCATAGACGTTGTCGCTGTAGCGCTGAATCCACTGTGCGCCAGCCGAGACGTTGAAGAGCGGCAGGTGGTTCTCGTAGACGGCCTCGCTCCAGAGGGTATAGGTCTTCCCGCGCGTGTGGTATATGTAAGGTGTCAGCTCGTTGCGCTCCGTGTGGTCGCGGGTATCGATGTATGTGCCCACCACGTTGGCTGTCAGTTCCTGGCGGTGGGGCAGCCGACGGTGGAAATAGAGGTCGAGCGAAGGTCGCTTCGTGCGGCTGTGGTTGTGGTCGGCATAGGCGGAAGACAGGCCGTTGACGGCTGTCAGACGGTCGCGCACGGTGCGCTCCGTACCGATGGGCTGACTATGGTTCAGCCGCGCCTGGAAGACGCGGAGCGAATCAGCAAGGCTGTAGCTGAGCTGAAGGGCATGGTGGCGGCTGCGCTCGTCGGAGCCGAGGGTGCTGCGCAGCACGTCGGCCACGGTGCCGTCGGCCATTGCGTAGGTGGTGTGCTCGGTAGAGCGTGTGCCGCGGTCGTGGCTGTAGTCGGCGCTGTAGCTGACGCCCACTTCGCTGCGGCCCATGTTCCACTTGGCGTAGAGCGAGCCGTCGCCGCGACGGTGGGTCAGCGCCTGTGAGAGGTCGGCTCCCAGGGCGTAGCCGCTCACGGGATGCTTCACTTTGATGTTGATGACGTAAGCCACTCCCTCGCCGTAGCGTACACCGGGATGGTCGATGAACTCAACGGCCTCCACGGCCTGCATGTCGAGGCTCAGCAGGTCATCCTTCGTGGCCGTCACGTCGTTGATGCGCACCTCGATAGTACCCGTAGCGTTCAGTGCCGCGATGGTATGGGCCGCTGCGTCGATACGGATGTGGGGCAGACCGAGTTGCTGCAGCAGTGAGTAGCCCGAAGTGGCCGCTTCGCGCTGTTGGCGTGTGGGGTAAATAACTTGGCGGTCGGCCAGCTGCACCGTGCGGGTGCCATCCACCACCACCTCTTTGAGTGTCACGCCTTCCTGTGCCTGCACCTGCATGGCGGCGCAGAGCACGATGAGCAATGTGGTTTTCTTCATAGACATAAAAAAAGAACTGGGTGCAAAGATAACACTCAGTTCTTTATATCTATGTGAACAATGCCTGACATTTGTCTGACATTTGTCTGATATCACTGCAACTTGCTCAGTGTCAGTTGGTAAGCGCGACTGCGGTCGCAGACTATGGTGAGCTGTGTCTGGGTCTCGAGCACCGATTTCAGACGGCGGACGAGCGTATAGAGCGTCTCGTTGGCATCGCCTTTCTTCGGCCAGAGCGTCTCGCAGATGTCCTGCTTCGGCAACCGGTGGTCGTCAGCATGGAAGAACATCACCATCAACCGGTGTTGCATGGGGGTGAACCTCACCTCGGTGCCGGCGGTAGTGAAGAAACGGTCATCCCGTTCAGAAAGCATGAGCCCGCCCAGCTCACGCCCGGCAGACGACACAGGCCGTGGCAGAGCACCTTGGCGGCGCCTGACGCCACAGCCGAGAGCCCACACAAAGGCCATCGACATTAGGGCGAGGGCCGGACGCTGGTCGCTCATGCGCAGCACTACCGACGACGGACAGTGGGCCTCGATGGTGGCTTTAGAAGCGTTGCGGCGCTCCTCGCACACCAGCGATAGCACGGCCTGGCCGCGCAGCGCTTCCTGCTGCAGATAGCTGTTGAAGGTGCGGATGGTGTCGGGCGTGATGACGTCAGACCGCTGCTGCTGTAGCGTCAGTCCCAGAGCCTGCTGCAAATCGCGGTCGACCCGTGTGGCCGCTGTGTTGTAGCTGCCTATGCTGGCCAGCACGGACGACAGCGTGAGCAGTAGGAATACGATGACGGGGTGACGATGTTTCATGTTTTTTTTTTTGATTTAAGTTTCACATCCGCCCAACATATGAAAGCGCTTAGTCGCGCAGGATAGGCATGGTCATGCAGCGGGCACCGCCACCGGCACGAGGCAGTTCGCTGCCGGGGAAGGCACCCACGAACTTGTCGTACTTCGTCATGTCGACCTTTCCGCTGACGATGTCCTCGGCATTGAGCACGGCGAAGCCGGCACGGTCGAGGGCGTCGATGGTGCGCGTGTTGCGGCGGTAGCCAATGATCTTGCCGTCGCCGAGCGAGAAGAAGTTAGCGCCGCTGTGCCACTGCTCGCGCAGCTGCATCCATGAGTCGCTGCCGCCGCAGATGACGGGTTCCATCTCCCAACCCAGCTTCTTCAGACCCTCCAGGATGTTGGGCACCTCGTGGTAGGTCACCTTGCCGCCGTCGATGCTGATGAGCGTGGTAGCCTTGCCGGCAAAGAGCCCCTGCTTCTTCAGCATCGGCTCGAAGGCCATGCACTGGTGCTTGCCCAGGAAGGTGAACACCATGTCAAGGTGGATGAACGACTCGGGCTCGTAGGGCAGCTCCTGCACCAGTATGTTAAAATGGTCGCGCTCGCGGGCGAAGGTCTGTGCCAGATAGTCGATGCCCTTCGAGTTGGTACGTATGCCCTCGCCGATGCAGAGCAGGTCGGGCGCGGCAATGTGCACGTCGCCGCCCTCGGTGTGGGCCAGCGGGTTCCACTGCGAGGCGTTGAGCAGCTCCACTCCGAAGAAATGGCGGAAGATGGCCTCGTAGATGAGTGTCTCGCGCTCGCGCACCTCGAACGACATCGAGTTGATGAGCACACGGTTGTAGACCGTGCTGGAGGCGTCGCGGGTGAAGAAGAGGTTGTAGAGCGGCTTCAGCAGGTAGCGGTCGTCACTGAAGCCGTCCCAGTTCTCACGCTCCAGACCCTCGATGAGCACGCGGGCCAGATCGGAGGGGCTAAGCGACATGAGGCGTTCGAAGAGCTCCTCGCCATTGTTCATTTGCGATGTGCGGCGGTCGTGGCGCAGGCTGTCGAGTACGAGGTGGCGACGCACCTCTTCGTCGTTGAGCAGCACCTCGAGGATGTCGCGCACGTAGTAGACCTGCGTCCAGCGTTCCAGGATGCCGCTGAAAAGACCGTATTCCTTGTCTACGGTCGGTTTGTCGAGGATATCACTATAGAGAGCCTGCGCTGCGTTCAGGGGTGTCATGCGCTCCACCTCGATGCCGGGGCGCGACAGCAGCACTGCTCTTAAACGCCCCGTTTCCGAGGCGACGTTGACTTTACAGGGTGTTATGTTTTTTGTTTCCATAGTCGTTATTTGATTGACCATTGAGCATTGGGCATTGGCTGCACCTTGTGGGGTAAACAAATGCTCAATGCTCAAAGGTCAATGAATATCATTTTAGGTAGGTGTAACGATAGTCCGTGGGCGACACGAGCGTCTCCTTGATGACGCGCGGGATAATCCAGCGGATGAGGTTGAACTCGCCGCCGGCCTTGTCGTTGGTGCCGCTGGCGCGGGCTCCGCCGAAGGGCTGCATGCCGACCACGGCACCGGTGGGCTTGTCGTTGATGTAGAAGTTGCCGGCGGCATAGCTCAGCTGCTCGGTAATCTTCTCCACGGCAAGACGGTCGCGGCCGAAGACGGCACCTGTCAGTCCGTAAGGCGATGTTTCGTCGCACAGTTTCACGGTCTCCTCCACCTTGTCGTCATCGTAAGGATAGACGGTGATGATGGGGCCGAAGATTTCTTCTTCCATCGACTTGAAGTGGGGGTCGGTGGTCTCGATGACCGTCGGCTCCACAAACCAGCCCACGGTCTTGTCGCACTTGCCGCCCAGCACAATCTTGGCGTCGGCTGAGGCTGCGGCGTAGTCGATGTACGACTTGCACTTGTCGAACGAAGCCTCGTCGATGACGGCGTTGATGAAATTCATGGGGTCTTTCACGTCGCCCATCTTCACCTCGGCAGCCATGTGCTTCATGTCGGCCAGCACGCCGGCCCACATCGACTTCGGAATATACATGCGCGAAGCGGCCGAGCACTTCTGCCCTTGGAACTCGAAGGCACCGCAGAAGGCTGCCGTGGCCACAGCCTTCGGGTCGGCCGAGGGATGCACGAAGATGAAGTCCTTGCCGCCCGTCTCGCCCACGAGGCGCGGATAGCTGACGTATTTGTCGAGGTTGGAGCAGGCCTGCATCCAGAGGCTCTTGAACGTGGCCGTGCTACCCGTGAAATGGATGCCGGCGAAATGCTTCGACTGCGTGGCCACCTCGCCGATGAGGGCACCGCTGCCGGGCAGGAAGTTCACCACACCGTCGGGCAGACCGGCTTCCTTGTAGAGCTGCATCAGGTAATAGTTGGAGAGCAGGGCCGTGGTCGAGGGCTTCCAGATGGCCACATTGCCCATCAGCACGGGCGTCATGCACAGGTTGGAGGCAATCGATGTGAAGTTGAACGGCGTGACGGCCAGCACGAAACCCTCCAGCGGGCGGTACTCCGTGTGGTTCAGCTGCATCGAGCCGTCCTTGGGCTGCATGGCGTAGATTTTCGAGGCGTAGTGCACGTTGTAGCGGAAGAAGTCGATGGTCTCGCAGGCCGAGTCAATCTCAGCCTGGTAGATGTTCTTGCTCTGGCCGAGCATGCAGGCTGCGTTCATGATAGGGCGATATTTCGTGGCCAGCAACTCGGCCATCTTCATCACAATGGCGGCGCGGGTGGTCCAGGGGGTGCGGCTCCACTCCTGCCAGGCCTTCATGGCCGTCTCGATGGCCAGCTCCACTTCTTTCTTTCCTACTTTATGATAGGTGGCCAGCACATGCTTGTGGTCGTGAGGACAGGTCACTTGGCCTGTGTCTCCGGTGCGTATCTCCTTGCCGCCGATAATGATGGGAATGTCAACCACCATGTTGCTTTGGCGCTCCAGTTCTTTTTCGAGTGCAACACGCTCTGGCGAACCGGCCAGATAGGCTTTCACCGGCTCGTTGGCCGGCACGGGGAATGTGATAACCGAATTGTTCATAACATAACTGTTTTTGGTTAGGTTTTTATAATGTCGTATGTTTTTATATTCGTTTTTCTTCCGTGCAAATTTACAATTAAAAAATGAAATATCGTACAACGCAAAAAGTTTTTTTTTGCTTTAACATTTTTTTTGCCGCCTCGTGCTGATAGATGCGGGAATTTCACTAACTTTGCACGCAAAAATCACTGAAGGGTATGCAAAAACGCAATTTGATTTCCATTACGGATTTAACAAAGGAAGAAATTCTGAAGCTCTTGAAACGGGCCAGAGAGTTTGAACAGAATCCCAACCAGCGCATACTGGAAGGCAAAGTGGTAGGCTCGTTGTTCTTTGAACCGTCGACGCGCACTCGTCTCAGCTTTGAGACCGCTGTCAACCGTCTGGGAGGCCGTGTTATTGGATTCAGCGATGCCAGCACCAGCAGCCAGTCGAAGGGCGAAACTCTGAAAGACACCATCATGATGGTGGCCAACTATGCCGACCTGATAGTGATGCGCCACCCGCTCGAAGGCGCTGCCCGCTATGCCAGTGAGGTGTCGAAGGTGCCCATTATCAATGCGGGCGACGGCAGCAACCAGCATCCTACGCAGACTATGCTCGACCTCTATACCATCTATCAGACTCAGGGCACGCTCGAAAACCTGACCATCACCATGGTGGGTGACCTGAAGTACGGTCGCACGGTACACTCGCTGCTCGAAGCCATGCACTTCTTCAAGCCCCGCTTCAAGTTTGTGGCATGCAATGAGCTGCGCATGCCCGAACAGTATAAGCAGTACTGCAAGCAGTTGGGCATCGAGTTTGAGGAGACTACTGAGTTCAGCGAGCGTATCATCAACCAGACTGATATCCTTTATATGACGCGCGTACAGCGTGAGCGCTTCAGCGACCTCATGGAATATGAGCGCGTGAAGAACGTGTACACGCTGACGGCCTCGATGTTGAAAGGCTGCAAGCCCAATATGCGTGTGTTGCATCCCCTGCCACGTGTCACCGAAATCGCACAGGACGTGGACGATACGCCCCAGGCATACTACTTCGAACAGGCTCGCAACGGCCTCTATGCGCGTCAGGCCCTCATCTGCCGCGCACTCGGAATTGAGTGAAGAGTTATTCAACAGTCAACAGTCTAAATTCATAAGATATGAAACAGAAAGAAATGGCAGTCGCCGCCCTTTGCAACGGCATCGTTATTGACCATATACCATGTGTGTCTCTGTTCAAAGTGGTCAATCTGCTGGGGCTCGACAAGATGCAGAACAGCGTCACCATCGGCAACAACCTCGACAGCGGCAGCATGGGCAAGAAAGGCATCATCAAGATTGCCGACGTCAACCTGCCTGAGGATACGCTCAACCGCATTGCCGTCATCGCACCGCACGCAGTGGTTAACATCATTCGCGATTACAAAGTGGTGGAGAAGCGTCCTGTGGTGCTCGACGAGGATCTGATTGATATTGTGCGCTGCAACAACCCCAAGTGCATCTGCAACAACGAGCCTATGCCCACTCACTTCCATGTGGTGAGCAGTGAGCCTACAACGCTGCGCTGCCACTACTGTGAGCGCATCGTTTCGCACGACGAAATTACATTAAAATAAATAATAACCTTTTTAAAACCAAACAATTTTCTACTATGCCAAGAAGTTTGTCAGGAAGAAGTTTCTTGAAACTGCTCGACTTCTCCACTGAGGAAATCCAGTATCTGCTGGAGCTTGCTAAGGATTTCAAACACCTTAAGCGTACTAACACACCCCACAAGTATCTGACCGGTAAGAACATCGTCCTGTTGTTCGAGAAGACCTCTACCCGCACCCGCTGCTCGTTTGAAGTGGCTGGTAACGACTTGGGTATGGGCGTCACCTACCTCGATCCCGGTTCGTCGCAGATGGGTAAGAAAGAGTCGCTTGAAGACACTGCCAAGGTGCTCGGCCGCATGTTTGATGGTATCGAATATCGTGGCTTCGACCAGCAGATTGTCGAGGACCTCGCCAAGTATGCCGGCGTGCCCGTGTGGAATGGTCTGACCACAGATTTCCATCCCACGCAGATGCTGGCCGATGTGCTTACCATCGAGGAGAACTTCGGTTACTATAAGGGTCTGAAGATGGTCTTTATGGGTGATGCCCGCAACAACGTGGCAAACTCGCTCATGGTCGTCTCGGCTAAGCTCGGCATTAACTTCGTGGCTTGCGGCCCGAAGGAGAACATGCCCGACGAGAAACTCGTGGCTACTTGCCGTGAGATTGCCAAGGAGAACGGCTGCACCATCACCCTCACCGATGATGTGAAAGAGGGTACGAAGGACGCCGACGTCATCTACACCGACATCTGGGTCAGCATGGGTGAGGCTCCCGAGCTGTGGGCAGAGCGCATCAAGCACCTCAGCCCCTATCAGGTGAACGACGCCGTGATGGCCAACGCTAAGCCGACGGCTATCTTCCTCCACTGTCTGCCTTCGTTCCATGATTTGGAGACGACCATCGGCAGGGATATCTACGAGAAGTTCGGCCTGAAAGAGATGGAAGTCACCGACAAGGTGTTCCGTTCGAAGCAGTCGAAGGTGTTTGATGAGGCTGAGAACCGCATGCACACCATCAAAGCTGTGATGTTTGCTACATTGAAATAATACTGAGAACGAAACGCTTGTTAGAGTTAACGCGGGAGTTAGCCGACAGAGTTGGCTAACTCCCGCCATTTTTCCTTTTTATTACTATGAACAAACGTCTTGTTATTGCCCTTGGTGGCAATGCCCTTGGCAAAACGCCGCAGGAGCAGTTGGAACTTGTTAAGACTACTGCATCTACCATTGTAGACCTCGTAGAAGAGGGCTACGATGTTGTTATTGGTCATGGCAACGGCCCGCAGGTGGGCATGGTGAACCTGGCCTTTGAGTATTCGGCCAACAATGGCAGCGGAACGCCGCTCATGCCTTTCCCTGAATGTGGCGCCATGACGCAGGGCTACATCGGCTATCATCTGCAACAGGCTGTAGGCCGCGAGATGGCACGCCGTGGCATTCGCCGCTCTGTGGCCAGTGTCGTCACCCAGGTGGTGGTCGACAAAAACGACCCTGCCTTCGAGAAACCCACAAAACCCGTAGGCATGTTCTATTTCAAGGAAGACGCCGAGCGCATGGCTAAGGAGACCGGCTATACCTTCGTGGAAGATGCTGGTCGTGGCTATCGCCGAGTGGTGCCTTCACCTATACCAAAGAAGATTGTTGAGCTGCCCGTGGTAGAGCAACTCGTCAGTCAGCACAATGTGGTCATCACTGTCGGTGGTGGCGGCATCCCTGTAGTGGAGAAGGGCGACGGCGACTACGAGGGTGTGGCTGCCGTCATCGATAAAGACCGCGCCAGCGCTCTGCTGGCCCTTGAGCTGAAGGCCGACATGCTCGTCATCCTGACGGCCGTCGACCGTGTGTCGATTAACTACCGTAAGCCTAATCAGTGGGATCTCAGCCAGATGACGCTGGCTCAGGCCCGCGAGTATATCAAGCAAGGTCACTTTGCTCCAGGTTCGATGTTGCCCAAGGTGGAGTCGTGCATGAGCTTCGTGGAGAACACCGAGGGCGGACAGGCTCTCATCACGTCGCTTGAGAAGGCCCGCGAGGCTTTGAGCGGCAAGACCGGCACGCTGGTGGTGAAGGAGTAAGGCCGCCGAGTCTGGTTGCGTCAAAGTAAAGGAGTTAGGATTCATCTCATGATCCTAACTCCTTTTATAGTTTATAGCTCAAAGTTTATAGTTCAAAGTTTATAGCTCATAGTTAAAGGTTTGACAGAATACTCAAACAGCTATGAACAAATAAACTCTACGCCATCTCCTCGAAGGTCTCCTTAATAATCTGGATAGCCTTGCGCAGCTCAGCCTCTTTGATGACGAGCGGCGGAGCGAAGCGGATGATATCGTCGTGGGTAGGCTTGGCCAGTAGGCCTTTCTCCATCATGCGCAGGCAGATGTCCCATGCCGTCTTGTTGCCGATGGGCTTCGTGACGATGGCATTCAGCAGACCGCGACCACGCACCTGCACGATGAAGGGCGAGTTGATCTTCATGATTTCCTCACGGAATATCTTACCCATCTTCTCGGCGTTCTCCACCAGATGCTCGCGCTTCACCACCTTCAGAGCCTCCATAGCCACGCGGGCAGCCAGCGGGAATCCTCCGAATGTAGAGCCGTGCTCGCCCGGTTTCACGTTGAGCATGATGTCGTCGTCGGCCAGACAAGCTGAGACAGGCAGCACGCCACCGCCGAGAGCCTTGCCCAGGATGACGATGTCAGGACGAATGCCGTCGTGCTCCGAGCAGAGCATCTTACCCGTGCGGGCAATACCCGTCTGCACCTCATCGGCGATGAACAGCACGTTGTGCTGGTGGCACAGGTCGAAGCACTTCTTCAGATAGCCCTCGTCGGGCACGAAGACGCCAGCCTCACCCTGTATGGGCTCAGCGATGAAGGCGCATACCTCGTCGCCATACTTGTTGAGGGCTTCTTCGAGAGCCTTGGGGTCGTTATATGGAATGCGAATGAAGCCAGGCGTCAGTGGGCCGTAGTCGGCATACGAACTGGGGTCGTTGCTCATGGTAATCACCGTCACGGTGCGTCCGTGGAAGTTGCCTTCGCAGCAGATAATCTTTATCTTGTCGTTCTCTATGCCTTTCTTTACGGCACCCCAGCGGCGGGCCAGCTTCAGGGCAGTCTCCACGCCCTCGGCACCCGTGTTCATGGGCAGCACGCGGTCGTAGCCGAAGAAGTCGTGCATGAACTTCTCATATTCGCAGAACGGCTCACTATAGAAGGCACGACTGGTCAGACAGAGTTTGTCGGCCTGATCCTTCAGGGCCTTCACGATGCGAGGATGACAGTGCCCTTGGTTCACTGCAGAATAACTCGAGAGGAAGTCGAAGTACTTCTTGCCCTCAACGTCCCACACGTAGATGCCCTTACCCCGGCTCAGCACCACTGGCAGCGGATGATAGTTGTGTGCACCATATTTCTCTTCCAAACCCATAAGCCGCTTGCTGGCGGTTTTCTTCACTGTTGCTTGTTTCTTAGTTGTTGCCATATTGATTAAAGGTTAGGTTGTAATATATCAATTGCAAAGTTAGTACATTTTTATGAAATTGAGTTACAATCTCATACTAATTAATGTTAATATCAATCAACTTGTAACATTCCGTCGGCGGTTCCTGTTTATTTACTTATAATTTATTCTTTGCTGCCATACATTGGCGATATTATCGAAAAAAAAGTGACGTTTTGTGAGGTGGTTTCTTTTTTTTTTGTATCTTTGTAGTCGAAAACTAATCAATGCTTCGAGCCTATGTGTCGTCTGTGGTCTGCTTTCTTGCTGATATTTTTGTCAGTAGCGTCTCTTGCCCAGCAGGTGCAAGTGAGTGGCTTTGTGACCGATGGGCCTACGGGTGAGCGGCTGTCGCAGGTCAGCATTGCGTCAGACGGACATTCGGTGGTCACCAACGACGATGGTTTCTTCCTGCTGAAGCTGCCTGAAGGCAATGCACCTATCATATTAGAAGTGTCGCACGTGGGCTATAAGTCGCAGCGCTTGAAGGTGGCAGCCGGTGGTGCCGATGGGCTCTCCGTGGTGCTGTCGCCGGCGACCATACAGCTTGGCGAGGTGGTGGTGCTGGGCATAGACGCCCGCCATTTGGTGGAGAGCGCCATTGAGAAGATACCCCAGAACTACAGCCGACGGCCGGAGCTGCTGAAGGGCTTCTATCGTGAGACAGCCATGAAGCGACGTCATTTCATCTATGTGGCCGAGGGCGTGATAGACCTGTACAAGACGGGATGTACCGACAGTTATCTTCGCGACCGCGTGGCCATCGTCAAAGGACGCCGTCTGCTCAGCCAGAAGCAGAGCGACACGCTGGGCGTCAAGGTGATGGGTGGCCCCGTGGCGCCCGTGCAGCTCGACTTGGTGAAGAACCGCGACTTCCTGCTCAGCCGCGAAGAGCTCAACAACTACACGTTTGCCATGGACGTGCCCACCTATATCGGCGACCGCGAGCAGTATGTGGTACAGATGTCGCCCTTAGTAAGCCAGCCTTATGCCCTCTACTATGGCAAACTCTTCATCGATTGCGAGACACTGGCCTTCACCCGTGCAGAGTTGCAGCTCGACATGAGCAACAGGGAGAAAGCCACCAACTATATGCTTGTGCGCAAACCGGCAGGTGTCAGGTTCAGACCACGCGAGCTGTCGCTTGTCGTCAGTTATCAGTTTGATGGCAGTGTCAGCCGCATCAGCTATATGCGCAGCACCTTCCGCTTCAATTGCGACTGGAAACGGCGCCTGTTTGCCACCTCGTTTACGGCTACATGCGAGATGGCCGTCACGGGCCATACATCGGCAGACGTGCGTCCCATTCCGCGTCGTGACTCGTTTGATGCCAAGGATGCATACTACGACCGTGTCGACTATTTCCGCGACCCGGCTTTCTGGCGCGATTTCATCATCATAGAACCCACGGTATCGCTCGAAGAGGCTATCGGGAAACTCATCTCACGCTGGTAGGAGGAGGAGAGAGGATAAATAAGAAATGAAAGATGAAAATGAGAAGCAGTCAAAAAAAAGAACACTGCATTTCTTCATTTTCATCTTTCATGTTTTCGTTTCTCACTTAGTAATTTCCGTGATGGCTTCACCTATGCAGCAGTTAGGCTGCTGAATGTGGAGCAGCTGGCAGATGGTGGGGGCAATGTCGACGATGTGCACCTCGCGACTGGTTGCCCCGTGGGGAATCTTCCACCCCACAAAGAGGCAGGGGATGTGAGCATCGTAGGGATTCCATTCACCATGGGTAGTGTGGGTAGAGGGCGCGGTGTCCCACCATTGGTAGTATTGTGGCTCGGGGATGGCAATCACGTCGCCCGAGCGGCCGGGGAAGTAGCCGCGCAGCAGCTGTTGCTTCAGACGGTCGGGCAGGGGAGCCGTGGCCAGCTGCTCGCAGTCTACGGCAGTGACGATGTGCGGCACCTGCTTCAGGCGGTCGGCAACGGCAGCTTTCACCTGACTGAGGTCAAGCCCCTGCTCAGCCACGGCCTGATGGTTGAGGAAGAAGCGGAAGTTCATCTCCTCGGCCACCACTGGTTGCGCGGCGCCCAGCATGTTGGCCAGATGCTCGTTCAGCAGCTTCACTACCTGTCCTGTGTAGATAGGCCCGGCCGGCAGCTTGTGCTCGCGCATGAAGTTCCAGTTGTGGGCTGCCCCATGGTCGGCGGTGAGGAAAGCCACCCATTGTCCGGCGCCCACCTGCTGGTCGAGCTTCTTGAACAGCCGCTCCAGGTCGCGGTCGAGCGTCAGGTAGGCATCGTCGGTGCGCTCACCGCGCGTGCCCCACTCATGGCCGATGACGTCGGTCTGCGAGTAGCTGATGCACAGCATGTCGGTGACTTCGCCTCGGCCCAGCTGCTCGCCGTCGATGGCAGCAATGGCCATGTCAGTGGTGATGGTGCCGCAGAGCGGCGTGTAGCCGATGCGCTCACCCGCCTTCTGCACCTCTTTATTCTTCTGCATGGCTTTGTTCATCTTTTCCACGTAGTCGGGCAGTTTGTCCATATAGTAGGTGCTTGTGATGAAGCGCAGCGCCTTGGTGTCGAGCCAGAAGGCGGCGTTGGCCGAGTGGCCGGCGGGGAAGATGGCAGCGCGGTCCTTATATGAGATGCCTACAACCTTCGACCGGAAGTCGGTGTGCAGGCGCAGCTGGTCGCCAATGGTAGTGGCCAGCAGGTTGCGTGGCGAGCGGTTGCCCGCCTTGGTGTCGCTGCCCACGGCTCTCACCGAGTCGTCCTGACACGACACCACTTTCTTCCCGTCGATGTAGAAGTTGTTGCCGCATATGCCGTGGAAGGCAGGTGTCGACCCCGTATATACCGAAGTGTGGCCGATGGCCGTCACGGTGGGCACGTAGTTTATCAGACAGTTGTTGCACGAGTAGCCTTCGCTTATCATGCGACGGAAGCCGCCTTCACAGAAGCGGTCGTAGTAGCGGTCCAGATAGTCCCAGCGCATCTGGTCGACCACGATGCCCACGACCAGTTTGGGCTTTTCGCCGAACTGCGACTGTGCCATCGAGGCAAGGCTCACGCAGCATAGGGCTGCCAATAGAAGGAGTTTCTTCATAGCTTGTATTAAATTGATGGTTTACTGCAAAGATTATTTTGATTGTATGCTATTAATACCGATTAAGGTCCTATTCGCTGGTTGGCGTTGTCTCTATCTCCCGAAGTCGCTGAGCTTTTTCGTCCAGTAGGCCCGCAGGTCGGTCCACCGGTAATAATAAGGCGTGGCGGTGGGTGCCACGGGCAGGGTCATCTCGCGCTCGTTGAGCAGGGCCTTGACCAGAATGTCGCCCTGGCCCTTCTTAGGCCGGTAGAAAATGAGCTGCACGTTGCAGGCCATGGGGAAGATGCGGTAGTTGCGCCACTCCTTGTCGAGCTGCTCCATGTCGCTCACCTGTGCGCCGCACGTGCCCAGCTCCATCAGGCAGGCCAGGGGCATGACGCACACCTCGTGGCCAAAGCGCAGCGTGGCCTGGGGCTTGCCGCTACGCAGGCATGTGTCGGCCGTCTCAATGATGTTGGTCAGCAGGTTCTGCTGCGAGAAAGGCATGATGCCGTCGGTGTAGGGCGAGGGGCCGTAGTTCTGATACCAGCCTACGTTCTGTATGCGCCAGAGGTCGTAGAGCTCGTCTTTCGTGAAGAGGTGGAGCATGTCGGGCCCGTCGTCGTGGCTCTGCATGTTGATGGCCACCTCGAAGAGCTGGCGCATCAGCTGCCCCTGACTGACGCTGTCGGCAGCCCATTGCTGGTCGTTGAAGAGCACCTTCATGAGCCGTTCGGGGTGGGTGTGGGTCTCGCTGAAGTCGTGGCGCACGCGGTCGCCCTTCTTCGCCGTTTCTCGCAGACGCTTGCTCCAGTCCTGGTTCAGGTAGTATTGCAGGGCGTCACTCACGTCGTTGTGAATGCGGGCCGTGGGGTTGGCAGCCATCAGTTCCTCGCATTCAGCCACCATCGACAGGATGCAGCGGTTCACCGTCGTTGAGCGGGCGTCAATCTGCAGGCCTTTCGTCTTGACAAATATCTCGGGGAAGTGCTCGGCCATGCGCCGCCCGATGCCGTGGTGCTGCCGCTCGCCCACGGTGGTCAGGTCGCCAAAGCGCTTGTAGGTCGTCTTGTTGAACAGCTCTATCAGTCTGAGCGCCTCCTGCCCTTCGCGCGTCAGCTTGCCCTGCAGGCGGGCCTTGCGCAGGGGCCGCAGCACGCGCTCGTAGCTGTCGGTGTCGATGAGCCAGCGGGCTCCGTGGCGCCCATAGTGTGAGAAGTAGAAAGGCACATAGCCCTTCGGCGCCTTGGTGTAGCTGAAGTCGGGCAGCTGGCGGTCGTAGTCTACATAGTTCGAGCCGGCCAGCCAGGGGTTGGCGGCAATCTCGTCGTGAGCCGATGTGGTGTAGGGGGCAGGCTGGGCGTTCAGCGTCAGCATGGCTGCGCCGACCATCATTGCAGTAAGAAATGTCTTTATCATCTGTTTTTTGCTGCAAAGTTACAAAATAATTTCACTAAAGCGCGTCATGTAGAGAAAAAAATAGTATCTTTGTGGCATGAAACGCATTTTACTCATATCAACGGCAGCCCTCGTCATGCTCACAAGCTGCATGACCTCGGCTGAGCGTGCCCAGCAGCAGGCATACCGTCAGGCACAGGTGGAGCAGGCCGTGAACAGCGGTCGGCTGACCATCAGCATACGGTCGATGCACACACAGCGCTACGGCACGCGCCAGGTGACGCCCGACTTCCACCTGACGCTGCGCGGCGACACCGTGGAGAGCTATCTGCCCTATTTCGGACAAGCCTGGACGGCGGGCTACGGCAGTCAGGCGCAGGGGCTCAACTTCACCACGCGCATGCTTGATGTGCGGCGCACGCGCCAGAAGCATGGCGTCAGCAGAGTGGAATTCTACGCCAAGAGTCAGGAAGACGTCTACTACTATGCCGTCGACATCTATCCCACTGGCCATGCCACCATCTTCGTCAGAGCCCGCGAACGCGACAATATCAGCTTCGACGGCGATGTCGACTTGCAGTGACCGGGCGGTCGGCTGCACTGCCCCTGCAGCCCCTCGGCCGCACGGCAGTCAGTCTGCAGTTGTCGGCAGTGGCTGCCGCGGGTGGAAATTTTGGCCGTAATTAAAGCAATTTTGGCCGAAATCAGACTGATTCCGGCCAAAATTGTAGACAATAACACTGCTGCAGGCAGACACGTGTGCTTGCATGTCTGCTGAAGCGCGATAAAGAAAGGTAAGGAAATGAACTACCACATCAGGCCATCGGTGGCCGACGACCTGCCCGCACTGCTGCATCTGGCTGACGAGGCGCGTCAGATTATGCGGCGCAGCGGCAACATGCGTCAGTGGGTGGGCGGCTATCCCTCAGCCGAGGTGTTTCAGGCTGACATAGCCCGCGGCGTCAGCTATCTCATGGAGCTCGACGGCCAGCCGGTGGCCACGTTTGCCTTCATACCGTCGCCCGAGCCCACCTATGCCGACATCTTCGGCGGCGCCTGGATTGATGCGGCGTCGCCCTACTATGTGGTGCACCGCATTGCCAGTCTGCCCCATTGTCATGGCATCATGGCTGCCCTGCTCGACTATTGCTTTGCCCACACCGACAATGTGCGCATCGACACCCATCGCGACAACACCATCATGCAGCACCTGCTGAGCAAGCACGGCTTCACATATTGTGGCATCATCTATCTGGCCAATGGCGATGAGCGACTGGCTTACCAGCGCATCGGCGGCGCTCACTGCTGCTTGTCGCGGTCGTAGTGGGGCATGTCGTCGGGCAGTACGAACGAAAACTCCACGAGTCCGGCCACCTCGCCGTTCTCCTTCCAGGGCGTCTGGAAAATGAGTTTCTTGCGCCCCTTCTTGGTGATGGTATAGCAGTGGCTCTCGCCCGATGTCAGCATGTGGCGTATGATGGCCTGCGAGCGCTCGCTGTGGCAGGGTATCATGCTGCGCCCCACCATGGTCTCGCCAGCCTTGTTGAACGTTTCGCGCGACCGCGTATTCATATAAATCACTTTGCCTTCGGTATCACACACGGTGATGGCCCCATCGATGTCTTCGGCCCATTTCATGTCGTTGTCCATATCACTTGTCAATTTTATCATTCATCATTTGCCATTTATCCGCCTCACCACCTGTTCCAGCGTGCCGTCTTTCACCATGACGCGCTTGTCGCGGTCGAGCAGATAGAGCGAGGGTAGGGCAGGCAGGTAGTACGTCTGCTCCCTGTGCAGCTCGCCGCCCTCGCTGCGCCCCTCCAGCCAGTTGGCCGGCAGGGGCCTGGCTGCGCGCAGCCAGGCCTCGGTGTTGTCGTCGGGATAGATGTTGAGCACCGTCAGGTGCGGGTTGTCGCGCAGAGTCTCACAGTCGATGATGCGTGGCATCTGCTCATGGCAGTGCTCGCACTCAGGGTCGCTGAACACGAGGAGCGTCAGTTCGCTCTCTACCTCGTGCAGCCAGTGCCTCTTGCCCTGACGGTCGATGTAGGCAAAGTCGGCAGCCGTCGTGCCGGGCTGGTTCTTTTCCACCAGCCGCAGGCGGAACGTCAGTCGCTGGCGTGCTGCTTCGTCGAGCTGCGGCAGGGCGGTGAGGCCCCGCAGCATGTGGGCGTAGACCACGTCGTTGCGCAGGGGCGAGTTGGGGTTGCCCAGATAGTGGTCGGTCAGCTCGTCGAAGTGCTGCAGGCGTGCCGGGGCTTTGGCCAGGCTGTCGGCCAGCGTCTTCACGCTGCGTGCAGCCAGTGCAGAGTCGGCATACTGCAGCAGGTTGATGTAGTCGGCAAAGCCCTGTTCGCCCGTTTCCCGTCCTCTGTCAGAGCGGTCGTCGAAGTCGTAGCGGCTCCAGTAGTTTTCCATGAGAAACGCCAGGCGTGCCTCAGGCGCCTGCAGCAGTTCGGGTATCTGCGGAAACGGAAACTGCACGTCAGGCTGTTGTGCCTCGGCGCCGGCCACGGCCGCGAAGGCCGAGAGTAAGAGTAATAGTAGTCTCCTCATGGTGGTGATGACTCTTTGTTATGTATGTTTTTATTCAGCGATGCTGCAAAGATACTCACTTTTTCTGAAAGCACCAAATGTTGCGGCAGGAAAAAGCAGAAGCGCCGTGCTCCAGCGGGGCATCGGCGCTTCTGAAGTGGAAGTGTCGGCGGGCAGCAAGCCCGCCAGAACGTTTTATCCTTCAATGGCGTATATCTCGTTTGTTCCGCCATCCTTGAAATACTTAATCCGCAAATACATGCCTACGTTTGAGATGTTGGTGGTCTCGAGGCGCGTAGGCCGTATGTCGTCGAGATAGAGTGTCAGTGGCACATTGTCGTTCTCGGCAATCTCAGCAGGGCGCTGCCTGAGCAAATACTCATACCAGAATCCCCAACCCGACCACGAGGTGCCTCTGGCGGCATGATAGTACCAGTCTGTGCTGTTGTCCGATGAGTTGACCATGTCGGTGCTGGCAATGGTCACGCTGTAGTAGCCCGATGGCGTGCCAGCCTGCGTGTCGCTGTAGGGGTTCAACGTCGACGAGGCCATCTCCACCTTGATGGGATACAGGCCCGGCGGGTAGTTGGCCGGTATGGAGAGGTTGAGCTGGTAGGTGGTGCAGGTGTACAGTTGGATGGCTGCGTTGCCCACTTGGCGCGTGGTAGTGGTCCGCACCAGCGTCGGCCTGGCGGCAAAGTCGAAGTGCGTGATGGAGTAGACGTTGATTTTGCGCTCCATGCCGTAATGCTTGTCTTTCAGCAGCAGCACGCCCGATGCCAACTGGTTGGTAATCTGGCTGACGTTGAAGGTGATGTTGCCCTGGCCGGTGTCCCAGTCGTAGCTGACGGCCAGGTCGTCGCTGCCCATCACGCTGAGGTCCTTGTTCGACTCCCACCTGATGGTGAAATCTTCGGCGGCAATATGGTTGCCCGACGAGGTGACGTTGCCTTCGAAGTCGATTACGTCGTAGAGCACGCCCTGCTTGGTGACGGGGTCGATGAACGTGAAGGGGATGGTCACCTGGCCGCCGCCAGTGGGCTCGGTGAACAGCACCGACGTGTTGCCGTTGTTCACGTCGAGCTCGGCCCTGCCGTTGCTCACCTTCGACACCTCCTCGGCGATGCCCACCAGCTGGTTGTTGGTGAAGTTGTTGGTGGTGAGTGCCTCTTCAAAAGAGTCTACGCCCATGTTCTTAGGCAGGGCGGTGATGGTGAGCCAGTATACGCGGTTGCGCTTCACCTCAATCTGGTTCTGGTTGTTGTCAATCAGCAGCACGGCATGATACTTCTCCGTGTCGTCGGCATAGGTGACGTGTATAATCAGACGCACCGGGTTGTCAGTCTTGTTCATGTCCTCATAGAGGTAGACGGCCGACGCCTCCTTGCCAGCCTCCGACGTGCCGTCCCATGCTTTGAGGTCGCTCTCCTCAGCCGTGAAGCGCTCGTCGTCGAGCTGATACTCGTTAATCACCGACTCGCTGTCATAATGGCTGTGCCCCGTCTGCTGCATGGCCGCGGCCATCAGCTGATAGTAGTTTTCAAAGGGGCTCTGGCCCGTACCCATCTTCGACTTGTCCATGGCAGCGATGTAACCCTTAGTGCGGCCATTAGACACACACCACTCTACCGACTTGATGCCGGCATTGGTGGCGATGGCATTAATCTTCACCTTGGCGCGGTCGCGAATCAGGTAGACGGTATTCTCGGGGGTGCGGTCGTCGCCCTCCCCCTGTCCGGCTATCCACTCTGCCATCTCGGCAGACGTGTCCTTCATCACGTAGCCCCAGTAGATGCAGCCCGTGTTGGCAGGCTCGTCGTAGGCGGAAGCCATCAGCTCGTCGAGCATGAGGGCATTCTCGTTTTCGGTCATCTCGTTGAGGCCCACCTTCGGCTCATAGTTTGCCACGAAGTGGATACGGGCCGTCACCTCTGGCACTTCGCCTCTCACCACGCCCTTGTCGAGGGTAGTGGTGGCCTGCGAAGTGATGTCGGCCTGACGCTTGCCCACAAAGGTGCCGTAGCGGTCGAAGCAGAGCATCCACAGCGTCTGCACCTGGCTGGTCTCGCCGGCCAGCTGGGCGCGGGTGGCCGGCCCGTTGCCGTCGTCGGGCGTTGCCACGCGGATGCATACCTTCATTTCGCCGCTGCCCGTCAGGACTGCGTCGGGACGTATCTCTTCAAACTCCGAACACGATGTGATCAAGAGAGCGGCCATCACGGCCGTCAGATATTTCCTGTAGTACTTCATATCCTTTATAGTGTATTTTCTTCAAGCGTTTTGTTTCTTATTAGGCTTATTCGGCCTTGCTGTTCAGCTCTTCCACCTCGTCGGCCGACAGGTCGCGTATGCAGCGGACGTAAGTGCCGTTATTACCATTTGGGTTGGCCAATTCGTTGGTTCCGTTCAGGGTGTAGTATCTTCTGCCAGAAAGCACCTCGCCCATTGTGCCGTCGTGTATCACGTCGGAATCATACTGATAAGTGGTAATCACCTTGATTTCTTCATTGGTAGGCAGTCGCCAGCCTGTATAGCGTGTGCCGTCGGTAGCCACTTCCATGTAAGTTCCGCAATGTTCGGCAGCAGTCGTTGCATTAAAAGCTTGACTGACAACGGCACCCAGCTGAGAAGCAATCATGAACGCGGGCGACACCACGTGGTCTTTTGACTGGAAATGGGCATCCAGTGTCGGGCGACCCAGCACATAATTCTCGCTGGTGGCGGTAATCTGAATCACATACATGTGGTTGTTGGTCAAGCCGTTAACTGCTTGGGCACCATAGGTATTTCCATATGCACCCAAATAGCGTATTTGCTGATTTTCCCCGGGAGAGAATTTGGCATAATAACCATAACCGCTCCCATATCTGTAATCCCTATACACTGCTCCCGTCTTCTTCTCATAGTCGGTCCAATTGGCGCTGCTTCTTGACGACCACTTGCCTGATATGCTCTGTATGTTGTCAATGGGGAAATGCTTCACGGTGACGTCAGCGTAGTAGTTTTGCGTAAGCCAGTCGGCGCGGTCGGAGGCATAGGCACGGAACTTGATGAACTTCACGGCGTGGTTCTTCAGCACGTCGGTGGTGACGGTGATTTGTTTGGTGGCGGGGTTCAGCTCTATCCTGACGCCGTCGGTTGCCAGATTGCCGGCCGAGAGGCCGTTGGCGCTTGGGGTCAGCGTGCGTTCCTGCTTGCCGCTGTTGTTGTAGTAGTACCACGTGATGTCAGAGAGCTTCACTTCGGCGTCGCTGTGACACACATAGCTGATGACCTGCGTCTGTGTGGTCTGGCCGTAGACGTTGTAGAGCGTGGGCTCGAGCAGGAAGTAGTAGAGGCGGTCGCCCCTCACCATCAGTCGTTGGTTCTCGCGCTCGGTCCACTCCACCACCTCGTAGTTGAGCACGAGGTCGCTGAAGTCTTCGGTGATGCTGGCCGAGCCCTCGCTGCCGATGACGGCGTTCACCTTGTAGATGTGGTTGCGCAGCAGGGCGTTGGTCTCAGCCTCGTTGACCAAGGGGATGCGGTAGTAATAGTTGTGGGTGGTGCTTCCCTTCTTGAAGCCGTAAGATACGAGAATGTGGGGCGCGCTGCCCAGATTGTCGTCGTTCCATGCAAAGGGATAGATGTAGGTCAGTATGTCGCAGGCCTTCACGTCAACGGCTTCGGTGCCCCGCGTCACTTCGCGGCGTATGGTCTCTGTGCCGTCGTGTTCGTCGTAGTACGTCTTTCCGTTTTCTTCAATGATGTTGCGCGACGACACGTAGTGGGTTGTGGATTCGCCGTTCTCCTCGGTGGTATAATAGTAATAGTCGGTGCTGGTTACGGCCTCGGCGCCGGTGCGCTCGTGAGTGACTTGCGAGCGGTCGGAGCTAATCTTCAGCGTCAGGTCGTCGAGTGACAGCGGTGTGCCGTCGGCAAACACGCGCACGGAGTCACACCAGTTGGCATATCGCCATGCAGGTGTAGTGATTTCAATGCCCTCAGCCTCCTTGGCTTTCAGGAAGGCAGGGTCGAACGACACGCTGACCGCTATCTTGGCGGCAGCGCGGCTCAGCCCCACGGGGATGGTCTGCTGCAGGTCCGCGTTGGGCGTCCACTCCGCGTGGCCGTCCATCAGCAGGCGGCGGTCTTCGGCCACGGCGCTCTCCGGGTTGACGGCCGGTGCCTTGTATATCTTGTCTACATCGGGATTCTGGAAGGTCAGGCCGAGCAGGGCCTCTCTTGAGGCAACGTCAGAGTTGGTCGACGTGTTGTTCACGGCCACGTAGACGTCGTAGCGGTCGCCTGGCTTGATGCCTTGCTCAGCAAGCCAGTTGCCCCTGGCCAGCACGTCGAGCGTGTTGTCGAGCACCTTGGCCGTGCTGCCGGCAAACACCTCGCCCTGCGTGAGGTGATACTGTCTCCAGAACGTCGGGTCGGTCTTGCCGGCTATGAATACGTCGAGTTTCGTGCCCAGGTCGCCCTCTTTCAGGTCGGCGTCGGGGTCAATCTTGGTCACGTCCTCCTGCCAGCCGCTGGTGTCGTCGTAGTAGTCCACGCGCGTCTGGGTCTGCATGCCCCACGCAGAGGGTCTGACGGCCATGGCCTCGTGGTCGGGCAGCAGTTGCTTCTGTGCGTCGAAGACGTCTTCCTCCACACATGAGCAGGCCATACCGGCCGTCAGCAGGCAGCCCGCCAGCAGTTTCACATGTGTCATATGCAATATATCACTGTACTTCATGATGATGTATATCGTTGTTAGTTGTTTCACAATCAGCATTGTTACTCATTGCCCTCGCCGTAGTAGAAGAGATAGCCTCCGCTCTCGATGGGGTATATCTGGCGTGCCTCGTTCTGCTTGTTGTTAGCGTTGTTTACGGCTCTCAGATAGTCGGTGGGCGACACGTAGTAGAATCTGGCGTTTTCGCCCGATGCCAATCCCGGCAGGGTGTGGTTCCACGGCAGGCGCTGCAGCGCGTAGCCTTCGCCGGGATGTTCCAGGAGCGTCACGTTGCAGAAGCGGCTCATGCCAGAAGCCTGGTCGAACTGCCTTCTTGGCACAATGTAGAAGCAGGTGGACACGTCGCGTCCCGGCTCGATGACGAGAGTCTCGGCAAAGCTGCCGTAGCTCACCGCCGGCGATTGGTCTGTAGGCCTCGTCATGCGGATGAAGCCGAACTCGCTGTTGTCGGTCATCAGCGTCAGCTGGTTGTCTGAAGTGGTGGTCAGCTCTATGCAGGGCGCGTAGAGCGGGCGCCCGGTGCCGGCCTCCAGTCCGTATGACAGGGCGCAGTAGTTGTCGTCCCACGTCAAGTTGGCATAGTCCTCCTCGTCATCCGACCACATGATGTAGTCGTAGAGGTCGCGGTGGTGGGTCTTGTCGAGGGTCAGCAGGGTGCTGGTGGCCGTGTAGACATGGTGGGTGGTGCCGGCAATCCATGGCTGCACCTGAGGCTGCACGTAGAGCCTGCCGCCCTTGAAGTAGGCATACACCACTGAGTAGTGGTTGCGGGGGAAGCAGGGCTGGGCGTGCACCGTGGCGTCAGAAGTCTGCATCTCGAAGTCGACGCTCTTCTCCTCGCCGTCGCCTATCTTATAGTATATCTTACCCTTCAGCGGAGCGTTGCTCTCGCGTATGTATGTCAGGCCGTCGGCATACTCGGTGACGCCGTCGGTGGCATGGCTCAGGCGGGCGATGTAGTCGGAAAACGCCTCGTCGTCGCCTCTGAGAAAGGTAGTGGGGTCTTCCACCTCTTTTATATCAGAGGCGGTGAGCGCAGCCGCGGTGTTATAAAGCAGCAGAGCTGACGCCATGGTGGCCGACTCCGGCAGGGCCACAGCAGCGGGGTGGGGCAGGTCGGCGTCGGTACTGCTGGCAGCAGGCATCATGAGCGAGCTGCTGGGCAGCACGTTCTCGCTGAGCTCAATGCGCGTCACCTCGCAGTCGATGCCGTCAGGCCGGGCGAAGAAAAACCGGAACTTGCCCACGGCGCGCAGCAGTGTGATGCTCAGCCGGTTGTTGCCCTCGAGCGACGTGACGGGACTGAGCCCCTTCACGATGCGCGAGGCCGGCAGACCGCCCTCGGGCACCGCGCCGCGCACGGCATGGGCATCGGTGCCGAAGGCCGTAAACGCAACCCTCTCTACTTGCTGGCGGGTGGGGTAGTAGCCCAGGGCGGCCACGCTCTCGAAGCCCGTGCCCTTGGCGTTGGCCACCACATAGAAGTCGAGCGGCTGGTTGATGACGCTCTTCGGCAGCCCCATCTCGAGCCACTGATATGACAGGGTTCCGGCGGGAATGTCGTCTTTGAAGGCATAGCCCAGGGCCCTGGAGTCGTCGGTGGCGTTGTCGCTGTGGCTGAAAGCCCATACGCAGACGTCGTGGATGTAGCGCTCGGCAGCGTCGGCCGGCTCCTGGTCTTCAACACGTGTGGCCGTCTGGCCCGGCGCATAGACATTGATGCGCAGCGTGGTCATGTCGCCCTGAGCAGGAGCCTGCGACTCATACTCTGAGCAGGCCGTCAGAAGGCCTGCGGCCAGGAGCAATGGTAGATATAGCTTGATATGTCTCATCATATATAGATATTGTTAGTTTCAATACAAAGCTCATGAAGCCCATCGGAACCTACACGTCCTGGTCGAAGTCCATGCCCGGTTTCCAGTCGAGCTGGAAGCTGATGCCCACGTTGGCATCGACGGTGGGTGTGACGACGCCGTCGCCGGTCATGCGGCACTTGATGATACGCAGGTTGGCAGCCTTCAGCGGGTCGCGCACGTAGAGGATGGTCTCGGTGGTCTTGCCGTCGGCCAGGGTGACGTAGGCACGCATCTGCCAGTAGCTCTGCTCACCGCTGTCGCCGTCGGTGTAGACCGGCACATCGCGCGAAGGGAACGACTTGCCCGTGAAGGCCACGCTGTTCTTGATGCCGGCATCGACGCGGCGGGTGCGCACGATGGGCTTCGTGGTGTAGGTGTAGACGCTGTCGTTGACGTGGAAGGCGTCGCCCATGTCGGTCATGTAGACGCGGAAGTCGCGCACGCGGTAGCCCGTGGTGTCGCACACCAGGGCTGCGGCGCAGTTGGCCATGTAGAGGTCTACGACGATGGTGGTGTCAGCGGCGGGCGGGTCGATGGTGTGGCGCCCGGTGAAGAGGCCCACGCGGTGGCTGTCGATGGTGTCGGCACGCAGCTGGAAGAGCTCGGCCAGCGAGCGCTGCTGGTCCTGCTGGAGCAGCACGAGGGGCTCCCGGCCGCTGTTGGCCACGGCCAGGTTGCGGTACTGCTCGGCGGGCAGGTATATGGTGTAGGATGCCTGGTTGGCGCCCAGCATGTCTTGACGGGCGTGGTGGCGGCGGGCCTCGTCGTCGGCCGTGAGGTAGAACGAGAGGTCGAGGTCGTGGCCGCTGTCGCTGAAGAACTGCAACAGGTGCTGGCGCAGGCTGGCCTTGATGGGCTCGTCGTCGGCTTCGCGCAGCTTCTGGGCCAGCTCGTCGTCCATGTTGGTGATGAGGCGCATGCGGTATTCCAGCTTGTAATCCTTGCCGCAGTCGCTCAGATCGTCGTCGATGAGGTCGCAGGATGTCTGTGCGATTGCGCTGCCAAAGCAGCAGATGTACATTGCTATCTTCTTCAGGTGTTTCATTGCTTGGGT